>ENA-OQBD01000492-OQBD01000492.1-human-gut-metagenome-genome-assembly--contig:-NODE-492-length-21294-cov-9.226674_pt1 | contig 21294 bp, 18 predicted proteins | sample MGYA00242742_ERZ504543 | MGnify/ENA primary metagenome ERZ504543 (study PRJEB26092, sample SAMD00036239) | human gut metagenome | host: Homo sapiens | study: EMG produced TPA metagenomics assembly of...
ATAGGCGGTACGTTCCTTTTGCCGGTCAGTGTTGACGGACAGCAAACCCTGCATCTTCTCTATCACGATGATATAGGCATCTTCGTATACAATCTTCATCAGTTTATGGTTGAACTCTTTACGTCCCTTCTCACGGCTGATTTGTACTTTCATACCCGGTTTCAGGGGAAAATTGTATTGTGTAGTGATAACGCTGTCCACATATATAATGCGTTTGCTCAGCAATGATTTCAGCTTGGTGCGGCTGGCATCCGGCATTTTAGCTGCCAGAAACTCCATGAGCTCCATCGGTTCCTTCACCATGTAGTCCGTATATTGTGCACGGGCCCTTGCTGTAATTTTTTCCTTTTGCCACGACTGGTTTTTATTTACGATTAGACAATTTACAATTTAGGATTGAAAACGACTTGGACTTTCATCTTTTAATTCCAATAATACTACGTTTTCCACATGGTGGGTGTGCGGGAACATATCTACCGGTTGAACGGCCTTTACTTTATATTTCGCATCGAGCAGTTGCAGGTCGCGCGCCTGCGTAGCCGGATTACAACTGACATATACGATGCGTTTGGGCTCGGCAAACAGAATGACATCCACTACATCCTGGTGCATTCCGGCACGGGGAGGGTCGGTGATGATGACATCGGGACGGCCGTATTGGTTGATGAAGTCTTGTGTCAGCATGTCTTTCATATCTCCGGCAAAGAACAATGTATTTTTAATTCCGTTAATCTCGGCATTGACCTTGGCGTCTTCAATGGCTTCGGGCACATATTCTATGCCGATTACCTGGCGTGCGTGCTTGGATACGAAATTGGCAATGGTACCCGTGCCGGTATAAAGGTCATAAACAAGCTCGTTACCGGTCAGTCCGGCAAAGTTGCGCACTACTTTGTAGAGGTTGTAGGCTTGTTCGGAGTTGGTCTGATAGAAAGATTTGGGACCTACCTTGAAGCGCAGTCCCTCCATTTCCTCGAAGATGTGGTCTTTTTCCCTTGAAGGTGTGTACCTCGAGGTCGGTGATGGTATCGTTGCACTTATTATTAATAATGTATAGCAGGGAAGTGATTTCGGGGAATGTATCTGCTATGTATTGCAGCATTTGCTTGAACAGAGCCATTTCCTCCTCTTTCTCTATCTTGCAGATGAGGATTACCATCAGTTCGCCGGTGGTAGAGGTACGCACAATCATATTGCGTAGCATTCCTTCGTGCGTGCGCAGGTTAATGAACGGATAGTTGTGCTCGTAGGCATAGTCGCGCACGGCGTTGCGGATGCGGTTGGATATGTCGTCCTGCAGCCAGCACTTCTCGATGGCCAGTACCTTGTCGAAGGCGTTGGGAATGTGGAAGCCTACCGCATTCATCTGCTCGTACACCACATTCTGCCGGACCTCTTCCGCCGTGAGCCAGCGCTTGTTGGAGAAAGTAAACTCAAGCTTGTTGCGGTAGAACTCCGTTTTTGCGGAACCGAGTATCGGCGATATTTCCGGGAGCTCCACTTTTCCGATGCGGGTAAGGTTGTCCGTTACCTGCTTCTGCTTGTATCTTATCTGTTCCGAATAGGGGAGCACCTGCCATTTGCAGCCGCCGCATACACCGTAGTGCTGACAGAACGGAACGGCTCTTACCGGTGAGTATTGGTGAAACTTCACCGCTTCCGCCTCGGCATAATGATGCTTTTTTCTCTTGATTTGCAGGTCTACCACGTCGCCCGGAACGACGTACGGTACGAAAATTACCAAATCATTGACCTTCGCGATGGCTTTTCCTTCGGCAGCCACATCCGTAATTTCCACCTTTTCCAACAGGGGAAGTTCTTTTCTCTTTCTTGCCACTTTTACACCAGTATAATAAATTCAACGGCAAAAATAGGTATTTTTCCGTAATTTCTCTCTATGAATGGGAATATTAAATTTTGCAATCTCGAAATTGCATTTTGACTTAAAGTTTTTTCTCAAAAAGTTTTCTAGTCTGCGAAATATACTTAGATTTGCGAACAGAAAAGAGAAAATCACTATCAAAAACTTTAAATTTATATTATGGACAAAAAAGAGTTTATACTTTGGTAACCGCATTCGGCACGTTGACACCGACCTCCACGACTGTCGTCGAGACGAGTACCTGGATTTCTCCGCTGGCGAACCGCTCCATGATCTCGTTTTTTCTGCGCCGCCTTCATCTGTCCGTGCAGCATCTCTACTGTGATGCCCGGCAGCTCTTTTTTTCAGGAGCTGTGTATAGTCGGTGACGTTTTCCGCTTCCAGACCCTCGCTCTCCTCCACCATCGGGCAGATCACATACGCCTGACGGCCCAGTTCGACCTGACGCGTGATAAAGCGGTAAGCTTTTGGACGGTAAGACGTATCCACCACACAGTTTTTGATCGGCAGACGCTTCGCCGGAAGTTCATCAATCACAGAAATCGAAAGATCTCCGTACAGAATGATAGCCAGGGTTCTTGGAATCGGCGTTGCACTCATAACGAGAACATTCGGCGGTTCCCCTTTTTCAGCAAGTGCCGTTCTCTGCCGGACACCGAAGCGGTGCTGTTCGTCTGTGATGACAAGCGCCAGATTTTTGTACTGTACCTTTTCCTGAATCAGTGCATGTGTGCCGATCACCATTTTGCAGCTTCCGTCTTCCAGACTGGCATAGATTTCCCGGCGTTCTTTTGCTTTCGTGGATCCAGTCAGAAGGCGGGGATTGTATTCCGTCAGATTGTTTTCTTTCAACAGAGTGCAGAGCGATTCATAATGCTGCCGCGCCAGAACCTCCGTCGGAACCATCAGCGCCGACTGGTAGCCGTTCTCAGCTGTCATAATCATTGCAAGGAATGCCAGAATCGTCTTTCCGCTTCCGACATCTCCCTGTACCAGCCGCGCCATGCGGGTATGACCTTTTAAGTCCCGCTCCAGTTCGCCCCACACGCGCATCTGTGCATTCGTGAGACGGTACGGCATATTTTCGATGACTTCCTCCGTCTTCCAGACGGCGCGGATCGGGAACGCATTGGTAATTCCCTCCGTCTGCTCTTTTAACTGCCGCAGGGACAGGATGAAGAGAAAAAACTCTTCGAACACAATTCTGCGCCGTGCCGTTGCCAGATGCTCCTGGTCTTTTGGAAAATGAGCCTCATGGAGGGCATAATTGATTTCACAGAGTTCATACCGGTCACGGATTTTCTCCGGCAGATAGTCCTGCGCAGGTGCGCATCGTTCCAGCACCTGTGCGACGGCCTTGCTCACCATCTTGTTCGTGAGACCGGCTGTCAGCCCATAAACCGGCTGAAGACTTGCCAGAAGCTCATGGTATGCGGCAGGAGTGAAGATTTCCGGCTGCTCCATCACGAGACGGCCTGATTTTTCCTGTATCTTTCCGCGGAAGATAAAAACACTGCCTTTCTTCAGCGTGCTCCGCAGAAACGGCATATTAAACCAGGTAAGCTGCAGCCGCACCGGCTCCTCGTAGAGTTCCAGGACAACGACGCTCTTTCTCTGGTTTCCTTTTACCGACGGACTGTGGACAATTCTTCCGTATACCGCATTCTTTTCCTCTTGTCTGCATTCGCGAAGGGGAACCGGCTCTGCATAGCAGTCATAATCTCTTGGATAATAATGCAGAAGCTGCTGCAAATTGTAGATTCCTACTTTTGCAAACAGCTTCTCCGTTTTTTCACCGATCCCCTTCAGTGTTGTCAGGGGTTCCGTATTCATATTTTTCTTTCCTTACTCTTATTCAACCGAAACGACACAGTAGTAAATCGGCTGTCCGCCATAGTTTACTTCCACATCGCAGTCCGGATATGCCTGCTCGATTTTTTCGCCAAGGCTTTCGGCATCTTCCTCACTCATATCTTCACCGTAGTAGATGCTGATCAGCTCGCTGTCCTCATCGACCATGGCGCGGATGGTTTCTTCTGCAACGGTAAGAATATCCTGTCCGACAGCGAGAAGTCCGTGATCGCCAAGTCCCATGATGTCGCCCTGATGGATCTCTTTCTCATCGATGTGGGTATCACGTACCGCGTACGTTACCTGACCGGTTTTCACCATCTGGATGCCCTCTGTCATGGCCTCCTCGTTCTCTTCTGCAGATTTCTCCGGCACATAGCTGATCATGGCTGTGATGCCCTGCGGAACGGTTTTGGTCGGAACAACGATGATATTTTTGTCCTCAGTCATGGCTTTTGCCTGATTTGCTGCGAGGATGATATTTTTGTTGTTCGGCAGAATAAAGATATTCTTTGCATTGACCTTCTCAATTGCAGTCAGCATATCCTCGGTGCTCGGGTTCATGGTCTGACCGCCCTCGATCAGGTAATCAACACCGAGTCCCTGGAAGATCTCTTTGATTCCCTCTCCGATGGACACGGCAATGAATCCGTTCTCCTTCGGCGGCTGTTTTGCTGCTTCTTTTCTCTTCTTATCTTCCTCTGCCTGCTGTGCTGCGATCTTTTCTGCGTTCTTGATCAGGCGCTCCTGATGCTCCTCACGCATGTTGTCGATCTTCATTCTGGTCAGCTGTCCGTACGTCAGCGCCTTGGAAATTGCTTTTCCAGGATCGTTGGTATGTACGTGTACCTTAACCAGCTCATCGTCTGCAACGAGAACGATCGAATCTCCGATTCCGTTCAGGAAATCTTTGAATGCATAAACCTCTTCATCCGGAAGCGGGTTTTCCAGCATAATGATAAACTCGGTGCAGTAGCCGAATTTGATTTCTTTTTCTGTCTCTTTGGACGGTCTGACAAATTCTGTCTTTGCTTCCGGCATCTCGAAATTCAGATCAATCTCTTTCCCGAGGAACGCGTCATATGCGCCCTGCAGTACGGTTAAGAGACCCTGTCCGCCGGAATCCACAACGCCTGCCTCTTTTAATACCGGCAGCATCTCTGGTGTCTGGGAGAGCACGTACTCTGCATGCGCGAGAACGTCCTCGATGAATGCGTTCAGATCTTCGCTTTCCGGTGCAAGCTCTGCTGCTTTCTCTGCTGCTCCCTTTGCCACGGTCAGGATGGTACCTTCTTTTGGCTTCATAACGGCTTTGTATGCAGTCTCGACTGCTTTTTCCATTGCCTCTGCAAGAATCTCTGCATTCAGCTCTTGATAGTCGCGGATCTTCTTGGTAAAGCCACGAAGGAGCTGGGAAAGAATAACGCCAGAGTTACCTCTGGCACCGCGCAGAGAACCGGAAGAGATTGCCTTGGAAAGGTTGTACATGTTCACTTCTGTGAGCGAGTTTACTTCCTTGACTGCGGACATGATCGTCAGCGTCATGTTGGTACCTGTGTCGCCGTCCGGTACCGGGAACACGTTCAGCTCATTGATCCACTCTTTCTTTACTTCCAGATTTTTTGCACCAGCCAGAAACATTTTTGCCAGTAAGCCGGCATCAATTGTATTTGTAGCCACTTTCTTCATTTCCTCCTATTACCATCAGTCGATGACGCGAACGCCTTCAACCAGGATGTTGATTTTTTCAATTTCCATTCCGGTGAACTCTTCCACCTTGTATTTCACATTATTGATCAGGTTATCTGTTACGGCAGAAATACTGACTCCGTAAGAAACAATCACGTGGAAATCCAGGGAAATTTTATTTTCCGAAATCGATACATTGATTCCGTGTGTCAGACTCTCTTTTTTCAGAAGTTTGACCAGTCCATCTTTCATGTTTACCGCTGCCATTCCGACAATGCCGAAGCACTCCACAGCAACGCTGCCCGCATACAGGGCGATTACATCCGGATTGATTACGATTTCTCCCAAGCCTGTATTCATACGACCTTTCATGCCTTGTATCCTCCAATTCCATCATACTATTCAAAACACATGGAGACAGGAATAACTGACTCCACTCTACGATACATTATAACCGCTTTTCCGCAAAAAAGAAAGTTTAAAATGAAAAACCTTCAAAATTCATATAATTTTTTCATTTTTTACTTGCAAAACCGGTATAGATCTGTTAGAATGACTTATGTTGTGAGTCTAAAATGCGTTTTGACTCAAGTACGTATGTCAAGGAGGTGCAATCATGGCAAAGTGTGCAATTTGTGAGAAGGGTGCTCATTTCGGAAACAACGTAAGTCATTCACATAGAAGAAGCAATAAAATGTGGAAATCTAACGTAAAATCTGTCAAAGTTAAAGTTGACGGTGTACCGCAGAAAATGTACGTATGTACTTCCTGCTTAAGATCCGGAAAAGTAGAGCGTGCATAAGTTGAATGGTTAAAAGGCCTTTCCAGTCCGGGAAGGCTTTTTTTGCTGTTTAAAAATAGAATTAAGATTTTAAAAAAAGTTCTGGGAAGAGCAAACAGGACATAAGTTTTCGCTTATGCCCTGTTGTGCTCTATTTTTTATATTTTAAAAGGGAGAAAAAAATTAGCGTGGTCTCTTAAGCTGAACCTGCCAACGATCCATATGCTTAGCAAAAGAAAAAGAGCATCCTACCGAAACTTTCGTTCTGGTAAGACGCCCTCGTCTTGATCTATGATATTAGTATAGTTGGCTGATTCATTTAAGATGGACTTATTATAGCGCAGCTTTCTTCATTTTGCAAGTATTTCTCTGTACAAATCAGCCAGTTCATTTCCGATCTTTTTGTGCATCTTTCACTATTCCCCTGTATTGCAGAACAGATGATATCCCACGCACAGCAGCAGAGCGGCCGCAAGAACCGTAAGAAATGAGCTGCGGATCATCAGGCTGATGAGAAGCCCGACCCCCATCCAAAACAGCAGAAAACCTAAAATTCTGCACAAACGAGCTTACTCCTTATCCGCCTCTTGGTTTATTATATGCTCTACTTTCTCTGCGGTATACCCGTCCTCTTCCTTTTTGCCGGTAAAGCGGCTGATCAGATCCGGAGCCATGTCAATGATTTTGGTGACAGCATCCTGGTTTTTGATGTTGACCAGACGCGTTCCGTTTTTGCTGATGACAAGAACGGCGCTCGGAGAAATTTTTCCGCCCATACCGCCTCCTGCATTGTTCTTTGCATTTTCTGCGAATGCACCCGCTCCCACGCCGAAGGAAACGTCTACCAGCGGCAGAAGAATCGTATCCTCAATGTGGATCGCCTCACCTACGACCGTCTTTGTTGTGATAAAACTGTCCATTCCGCGGAACAGTGCTTCTACGGTATTCTGAAATGTGTTGTCCTTTTCTGCCATCTTTTAGGCCTCCTTGTGTTTGAAATGTCGTATGGTTTTCCGAAGATTCTGATCCCGGAATAATCGAAGTGCAATGCCGGCTGCTGTCACAGCCTGAAAACTTCCTTTCATCCGGATATCGCCCTGGAGAATTTCCTGTTCGAAATCCGGCTGGATGGAAAGGTCTTTCGGCAGTTTTCCATAAATCATACCCAGAATGCCGAGTGTCTCTCCGGTCAGTGCCGGATCGTCAAATCCGAACCGGACTATGCCGGTTACTTTTTTCGGTGCTGCTTTCTTCAGGAAATAAAGCACTTCTTTCTTTGCATGGAGCAGCGCCTCACGGAACATCTTCGAACGGAAGAATTTTTTCACACTCTCCCACTTTCTTTTTAACCGTCTGCCTGCCTGGATTTTCTGCTCCAGTTTTTCAAGCAGACGGAACGGAAGTTCCAACAGCCGGAAAGCTGTCTGCAGCAGACGGCTGGCAAGATTCAGCAGTTTTTCCGGAAGATATTCGATCCTTCCGAAAAACCGTTCCAGAATGCTTTTTTTCGGCGCATCCGGTTCCTGCTCTTGCTCTGGCTGCTCCTTCTGTGCTGTCACCTTCTGCTGCTTTTCTGTCTGGTCCGGTGCTTTCTGTGTCTTTTCTGCGTCTCTTTGCGGCATTTGTTTTTTTACAGTATCTGTTTTTTGTTCTGCCGGTTGTTCCGCCGATGTCTGCTCTTTTTTCGCTTCCGCTTTCTGCTCTGCTGTTTTTTCTGCTTCCGGCGCATTTTCTGTCTCATTTTCCTCCGTCCGGGGCACGGACGCTTCTCCCCGGCGGATCTTTTTCAGCCGCCGTTTCCATGTTTCCAGTGATGCCCCGAAAAGCAGAATCTGCGCCTCCGGCTTCTGTTCCTCATACGAGGCCGTCAGCGCGACAGCTCCGAAAAGCCACGATACTCTTCCACTCGCTTTTACGCAGGCAAATCCCTCTTCTTCTTTCAGAACCTGCGCCCGGTAGCAAAAAGGAAGAAACAGGACGGTGCAGACGATAAGAAGCACGAGAAACAGTAAAACAAGGAGTAAAATCCCCAGTGCCTTCAAAATCATGAATAGTATATGTATCATTCACATCCCTCAATCCGGTTCAGCAGCCATTCCCGGATTTTTACTTCTCCGGTTTCCCGATAAGTTTCCAATGCGATCGCCTCCACAAGCTCAAAAGCTTCCTCGCGCGACACGGCAAGTCCGACAATCATCGGACAGTTTCTCCGCACGGCCGGCTGCAAAAGCAGATCCGCCGGAATTACATCCAGATTGTTCTGCTGATTGGAAGGCAGTGTGAGGAGCCAGACTCCCGGAACTGCTTTTTTGTTCTCAATCCGGCGCATCCATTTTTTCTGTTTCTTTTTTGCAGTATCCCCGACGTACAGATTTTTATACCAGTTTACCATATTTTCCCTGAGCCTGTGGCTGAACCTTCCATAAATTTGCTCTCTTCAGTTCCAGATACTCCTGATAGGCCTTTTCCAGAATCTGCCGTTCATTGGAAAACTTCAGCAGATGATATGCTTCGTGATACTTGTAATAGCCCGAATCCACAAAGTATTCTTCTCTCTGTGGACGGCTGTAGTAGCCGGATGAGACCATCAGATACCAGTGCACCTCTTTTTCCACGGTGTCCTCCGGAATGCTGAAGCTGTACTGGCTTTTTCCCACGTACTTGATGATGGTGCCGTGTACGCCGGACTCCTCATATACCTCGCGGACAGCAGTCTGTTCATGGGTTTCTCCCGGCTCAACGGTTCCTTTCGGCAGAACCCAGCCTTCATATTTGTTGCGGTAGCTTTTGTAAAGCGTCAATATTTTTCCACGGTAGATTACGATACCTCCGCAGCTTACTGCTTCGATCATACGTTTTAAGCTCCTTCTGGCTTTTTCCATTCCCTGACAGCTCTTTTCTTCCCGCTTGCCGCCAGATCTTCTGTTAAAAAGTATACCTCTTTTCCCGCCCCCGCGCAACCTTAAAACCGCATCCTTTTTCTAACATTTTTCTAAAAATTCAGAAAACGCGCCCGAACCCATCCTTTCCGGTTCGAACGCGTTTTTTCATCGTTTACTGCTGTGCATAATATGCTTCAATTACCTGTCTTGCAATCGGTACAGCGACTTCACTCGAATATCCGCCGTTTTCTGCCACAACAGCAATGACAATATCAGGATCATCCGCATTGGAGAATCCGACAAACCAGGAATGCGGTGTCTCTCCGTCGCTTCCGTGTTCTGCGGTTCCTGTTTTACCGGCGATATTGTACGGCAGATCCGAAAGTGAAACTGCAGTTCCGCTCTGGACAACGCCTTTCATCAGCTCTGTCAGCGTATTGGCTTCGCTCTCGGACATTACCGTGCCAAGAGACTCTTTGTAAAAGGTTTTGACTGCCTGTCCGTCCGCAGACACAATGTTGTCCACATAACGCGGTTTGATCATTTCTCCGTCATTTGCAACCGCGGAGGCGATCAGTGCCATCTCCATCGGTGTTACCAGCGTATCGCCCTGGCCAATGGAGGTCTGCATCACAAGAGCATCCGCCGTTGTCGAATCAAGGTCGAAAGAACTTTTGCTGGTCGGAAGCTCCAGATCCAGACGGCTGTTCAGATACAGGGAATCCGCCAGCGAGCGGAAGGCATCTTTATCCAGCCCAAGGCCAATCTGTGCAAAGGCAGAGTTGCACGAATGTGCAAACGCACCTGCAAAATCTTCCGGTCCATGCACTTCACCGCCGGAGCAGTGAATCGTATAGTTTCCTGCTGTCAGCTCACCGTCACAGTCGAACGAAAAACCGTCCAGTGTGCCGTTCTGACGGAGATACGCAAGCGAAGTAACAATCTTGAACGTAGATCCCGGCGGATATCTTCCCTGCAGACCGCGGTTCAGAAACACGCCGCTCTCATCGTCTGCGTTCAGTGCCTCCCAGTCCTCATCAATCGTATTAGGATTAAAAACCGGATTGCTCACATTGGCAAGTACACGGCCCGTTTTTGCCTCCAGCACGACAACTGCACCGCGGTATCCGTCCAGTGCATCGGCCGCGGCCTGCTGGAGTGTTGTATTCAGCGTTGTATAGAGACTGTCTCCCGGGTTCTTCGCATCGCTGAATTCATTCTTTACCTGCTTTAACTTACTTGTATGGGACTCCATCAGCATATAGTTGTAGGAAGATTCGAGGCCGCTGTTTCCTTTTCCCGTGTAGCCAACCACCTGCGCAAACAGGCTGCCGAACGGATACGTTCTTACCTCATCCCCGTTTTCATCTGTCGTCGTCTTTGCCAGTTCCTGGCCGTCCGCAGAATAGATTGTTCCGCGGATCACGCGCTCTGCATAGTTATTCTGTCTCGTATTGTGAGAACTATTCAGAAATTCTTCTTTCCGCACGACATTAAAGTAAACGAGATACGCGATCAGCCCAAGAAACATTGCCACGAACAGGAACGAAACGATCAGATACGGCCCTGCGCCGTTGTTTGCCGCCTTACCAGTGGAGGCTGTTCTCGGTCTGCTCTTCGATCCGCCGTTCGAATTCATCCGGCTGCTCGCGGTACTTCTGGCGGGTTCCCTGTCCGTCGTTCCGGCTGCCACTCTTCTTTCGTCTTTCGGTCTCTTCGTCCGGGCGTCGTTTTTTTCTTGGCGCCTGGGTCGTTTTTCTGCTGGTTTCGTTTCTTCTTGTTTTGTCTTTTCTCAAGCTCCTCACCTTCGTCTTCCCTTAAGATGTACAATCCCTGAATGATCGACAGCATCAGCACCGTGGAGAACATAGAGCTTCCTCCATAGCTGACCAGCGGCAGCGTGATACCTGTCATAGGAATAAATTTAATGGTTCCTCCGATGGTGAGGAACACCTGTGTCGCATATTCCGTTCCAAGACCCATGGCAATCAGTTTGTAGAACCGTTTGCTCATCTTCATGGAAATATTGATAATCAGAAGGAATGTGGACATGCACAGCAGAATCAGGCAGATTCCGAAGATAATGCCCATCTCCTCACAGATCGCACAGAAAATAAAGTCTTTCGTTGCAACCGGGATAATGTCAGGCCGTCCCTCGAAAAGGCCGGTTCCGAACCATCCGCCGGAGCACATGCCGAAGAGTCCCTGTGCTAACTGGCTGCTGATATCCCAGTTTCCGATCGGATCCTGCCAGAGTGCCACACGGTTCCGTACATGGGAAAACAGGAAATACGCCACAACGCAGGCGGCACTCATTCCCGCAAGTCCCAAAAGCGGATATCTGGCTTTTCTCGTTGCCACATAGATTACAACCACGTACGCCATAAAGAAGACGAACGCAGTTCCAAGGTCGGTGGATGCAACAAGGATCAGCACATGAACTGCCGCAATGACCGTTGCTTTCACAACGTTTCCAAAGGAATTATCCTCGCGCAGCATGCCTGCCATAAAGAACACGAGTGTGATCTTGGCAATCTCGGAGAGCTGGAACGTAATGCCGTGGATTTCGATCGACAGCTTCGCACCGCCGGAAGTAAAGCCAAGCACCATAACGACGGAAAGCATGGCAATTCCGAGCACAGCGTAAATCCAGGTCAGATTTTTCAGGAACTTGCCCTTTCGGACAATGACCGGAATGATGAAGCAGAGCAGTGTGGATGCCGCCAGAATTTTGTACTGGGACATCGCCTTTGACACGCTCAGTCTCGTCAGAATAATCATGCTGATCGAGAGCAGCATACACATGTTGTTTACCAGGATCATCGATGCCTTCCGGTAAATCAGGCGGTACAGGATCTGTACGCCCAGGATATACGCCATCGTGAGCAGAAACATCTGAATCGTTGATACTTCGCCTTCCTGCAGGAACATCACGAAGAAACAGATGAAATTCATCAGAATGATCATGATGATCTGCCGCATCAGAATGTAATGGCGCTCATCCTCATCCCGCTCTTTGAGTGCAGCAAACGACTGCACGGTAAAACAGATCATGAGGAAGGTAATCACATATTTTGATAACTGAACAATGGTATTTTCCATAAATTCCCCTTATTTTTTTCTCACCGTTTACTCTACTTTCCGGCGGAAATGGCCTTTGGTATATTCCTGTTCGGCCGGAACTGCGATTCCTTTACAGTACGTTCCAGCAAACGCAGCGGCGATTTCTTTTGTCTCCTCCAGTGTCTCGATGGTAAAATTCAGCCGCACCGCAGCCGGATGCATGAACCGGATCTCATCGGCTTCTTTTACCAGGCCGAGCGGAAGGCTGTTGTAGATCACACTGTAGCACGAGGTGCAGTAACTCTTCACCGGGAAGTATTTTCCCATCCGGTCTTTTAAGCGTACCAGAGAATAACTGTGATTACAGCCGTTCAGGTTCTTCTGGACACACTGGGCGGAAACCATCATCGGAAGGTAGCCGTAGACCACCATTTCGCTGTTCGTATTGTCACGTTTTCCGATTTCCCGCTCGTTCAGCTCATACGGAACGGTATCACGCTGCACGCCCTGCTCCTGCCAGAATGCCTGCGCACGGCTGTTGTACGTGTAAACGCTGTAATCGAGCCGGATATCCTTTTCCATTCCCATCTCTTTCAAAAACGAAAAGCTTTCGAGATTGCGGATCAGGAAACCGCCAAGACCGATCTCCTTCAGACAGCGGAACGTGTCGCGGTATTCCTTCAGATCGCCTTCACGTACAACGTGCGGCAGCATCAGATAAACCTGTTTTCCCAGTTCTTTCGCCTGCAGGATGCCTTTTTCCGCCTGCTCTTCGAAGATTTCCCGTTTGAAGCATCCCATGCCGGCGTAGATCGTCGTGATCTCCGGAATCTCGAGCAGCGCATTCCACTGGGCTCTCGTCTCGGCAGATGCGGTCAGCTCCATTTTCTTTTCTGCCCTGCTCTCCTGGTCCGGTTTTCCAGATGCTTTTGCTTCCTGTTCCGGCTTTTCCGCTGCTTTTCTGCGGTATGGCTCTGTCATCTCTTTCACCAGCTGGTCCGAAACGCCTCTCCGCAGCTCATTTAACGTCTGCATCGGCACGAAACAGTTGTCATCCATACAGATATCGAGTTCTTTGAAATAGAATGGTGTCTCGCCTGTCTTTTCCAGCTGTGTTTTTACGCGTTCCTCTGTCAGCGGCTGCTTCTTTGCCGGTTCTACCATGCCCGCCTCTGCTGTTACGCTGTATTTTCCGCTTTCTGCACTTAAGAACGCCGGCTGGCCCGGATACAGGGTCAGAAAGCCGGAAATCGGCTCTTTTGCCTCAGTCTCGATATAATCTCTCTGGATCTCATAAAAGAGCTGCTCATTTCTGCGCTGTTTCTTTTTATTTTCCTGCTCTTTTTCGTTCTTCAGCGCCATCATATCGCGTCCGTTTCTTACGGTATAATAGCTTTTGTTGAAACCGTCACGGTTATACAGCTCATGCAGCTTTTTCATGTCCTCCGGCAGAACGTGGAAACGGGACGGCTTTTTCTCGTACAGATCGAGGTATTTGCGGTAAATGCTGACAACGCCCGCTGTATACTCCGGCTTTTTCATTCTGCCTTCGATTTTGAGGGACATAATCCCGGATTTTACAATCTCCGGCAGCAGTTCTATCGTACACATATCCTTCGGGCTTAACGGATAGCGGTCGCCCGGCTCCCCCATGCGGTGGTTGTCTTTATCGTACGCTTCGTACGGCAGACGGCACGGCTGCGCGCATCTTCCGCGGTTTCCGCTTCTTCCGCCGATCAGGCTGGAAAAAAGGCACTGTCCCGAATAGCAGTAGCAGAGCGCCCCGTGGACGAAGCATTCAATTTCAAGGTTGGTCGTCCGGTGGATTTTCTGGATCTCTGCAAACGAAAGCTCACGGGCCGGTACCACACGCGTTGCGCCAAGGCTCTCCAGGAAACGCGCTCCCGCAGATCCTGTCACTGTCATCTGTGTGCTCGCATGAATGTCGAGATCCGGGAACCAGGAGCGGACCGCCTTTAAAACGCCCATATCCTGGACAATCACGGCATCCAGTCCCTGCTCATAGTACGGACGCAGATACGGATACAGTTTCTCTTCCAGTTCCTCCTCTTTTAAGAGGGTGTTGACCGTCAGATACAGTTTCCGGTTCCGCAGATGGACGTAATCGATGGCTGAGAGAATCTCCTGCTCATCCAAATTTTTTGCATACGCTCTTGCGCCGAATGCGGCTCCGCCGAGATAGACGGCATCCGCACCGGCGGAAACCGCCGCTTTTAACGCTTCCATCGAACCGGCTGGTGCTAATAATTCTGTCTTCATCTTTATCTCCTAAAAACGGGCGATTACCTGTTCCGCAATCCCCCGTTTTCCTTCTTTTACGCTTTTAATAAATCTTCCAGATCCTTATTTGCCTTATCAAGCTGCCGCTGCAGTTCTTCCATCTCGCCGCGCACATGTTCCAGCTCGATTCGTTTCTCTTCCAGCTCTTTTTTCAGATCGCCGGCCTGGATTTCCGCTGCGATCAGATCGTGCTTCATATCGTAGGTTTCCCGGTCTTTGGCTTCCATATCCTCTTCGAGGGTATCTACCTGGCTTTTTGCTTTGAAATAGTCGTCTGCAATGTTCAGTGCAAGCAGTGTGTGCTTCGTATCCACCGACAGGCGGTTGTATCCGGCTGACTGAGAAAGTTCGCTGATCTTCTGATTCAGATAAGCAGCTACTTTCTGCAGATATTCCGGGCTCTCATAGCCTCCCAGTGTGATAATTTTTCCATCTATTAAAACCTGTGTTGTATTTTTTACAGCCATTCTTTTGCTTTTCCTCCACTGAATTTAACCGGACCAAACTCCCGGCTAATATAACCTATCATATACCGAAAATGGAAGAAAAACAACCTTTTTCTGCAAAAAGCGACAGGAAATGAAAGATTCAGGGCTTTTACTCTTCGATCTTACGCGGTGCCTCCAGCCCCAGGTGGTGCCAGGCAAATTCCGTTGCCACTCTTCCGCGCGGAGTGCGGTTGATAAATCCGGATTTGATCAGGAACGGCTCGTAGACATCCTCGATGGTGCCGGCATCTTCTCCAATCGATGCTGCCAGGGTATCGAGTCCCACCGGACCGCCCTGGAACTTTTCCATAATGGTGGTAAGAAGCAGCCGGTCGGTCTGATCCAGTCCGTAACGGTCTACTTCCAGCAGATCGAGAGCAAACGATGCGACCTCTTTTGTGATCCTTCCATCGTATTTCACCTGGGCAAAGTCGCGGACACGCTTTAAAATCCGGTTTGCCAGGCGCGGTGTTCCCCTGGAACGGCGCGCCATCTCAAGCGCTCCCTGCGGGTCCACCTCCACATTCAGTACTTTTGAGGAGTGCAGGATAATGTTGGCCAATTCTTCCTCCGTGTAAAATTCCAGATGGTGGATGACACCGAACCGATCGCGGAGCGGAGCAGTCAAAAGACCTGCACGCGTTGTTGCGCCGACCAGCGTAAACTTCGGCAGATCCAGGCGGATCGAGCGCGCCGAAGAGCCTTTTCCGATCATGATATCAATCGCAAAATCCTCCATCGCTGGGTAAAGAACCTCCTCGACCTGGCGGTTCAGGCGGTGGATCTCATCAACAAACAGGACGTCGCCCTCCTGCAGATTGTTGAGGATCGCTGCCATCTCACCCGGTTTTTCGATCGCCGGGCCGCTCGTTACCTTCATATGGGTTCCCATCTCATTTGCAATGATGCCCGCCAGCGTTGTTTTTCCAAGTCCCGGAGGGCCGTAAAACAGCACATGATCGAGAACATCACTTCGCTGTTTTGCTGCTTCAATATATACTTTCAGGTTCTTTTTCGTCTTTTCCTGTCCGATGTAGTCGTCCAGGTGCTGGGGACGGAGCGAACCTTCGATTTTCACGTCCTCCTCGAGAACGTCAGTTGTGATAATTCTTCTTTCCATCGTTATAAGGTTTCCTTCTTCCACAATTTAGGACCATCTGCTAAAACATATGCTTCAATGCCGCTTTCAGCACAGCCTCGCTGTCCATGCCTTCGGTGATTTCGACTTTCTTTACTGCCTGCAGTGCTTCCGTTCCGGAGTAGCCAAGCGCAGTCAGCGCCTGTACCGCATCCTGGAAGGCATCCGGTTCGCCTGTCTGCCGTACCGCCGCAGCCGCCTGATTTCCTGCCAGCTTCTGCTCGAACGCTTCCTGCAGGTCGAATTTGTCTTTTAATTCCAGAATCAGCTTCTGCGCGGTCTTCTTTCCGATGCCCGGTGTTTTGGCAATCGCCTGGACATCTTCCGAGAGGACGGCAAAGCGCAGATTGTCTGCAGTAAGCGTGGACAGCACCGCAAGCGCCGCTTTTGGTCCGATGCCGCTTACGCCGATCAGCATACGGTATATTTCAAGATCTTCGCGGGACAGAAAGCCGAATAGGGAAATTCCGTCTTCCCGCACACTCATATGGGTATATATCTTTAACTCTTCTCCCTCCCGGATGCCTGCGTCGAACATACTCGCTGGAATATTCAGCTCATAGCCGATTCCATGGCTTTCGAGAATCATTTTTCCTTCCGAAAGAGAATCTACAGTTCCTTTGATAAATGCAATCATGTTTTTCCTCCAAAGCGCCGTTTTCTTTTTTCGAAAGCGAACGCACATTCTATTATAGCAGAACTTTTCTCATCACGCAACGATTAGTCGCTGTCTTTCTTGCATGTCAGATTTTTTCGTCTTATAATATCTTTAGATTCAAAAAAGTTTTTCAAAGGAGACAAAAAACCTTATGCAGATCATAGATTCTACCCCCGCTGCTCTCTCTGCCAATCTTCAGATGTATCTGAGAAACGGCGATGTCTTTTTCGATATTGAGACGACCGGCCTTTCCTGGCGTACCTCGCATCTCTATCTGATTGGTGCGCTGTTCTTTGACCCGGCCGCGGATACTTTCACACTGCGCCAGTGGTTTCTTGATCGACCGACCGAAGAAAAAGAGATGCTTGTCTCTTTTTTCACGTTTCTTTCCGACGTGAAGCAGCTGGTGCATTTTAATGGAACGACATTTGATCTTCCTTACCTCACACACAAAGCACTGTTTTATCAGATGGAAGATCCGCTTTCGTCAATCGCATCCCTGGATCTTTATCAGGCACTCCGCCCGTTTCAGTCAATCCTGGGACTTTCTTCAATGAAACAGAAAAATGTGGAACAGTATCTCTCATTCCCACGGAAGGATCAACTTAACGGAAAACAGTTGATTTCTGTTTACCACGACTATCTTCAGACACTGGATGAAAAGAAACTGGAACTGCTTTTCCTTCACAATTATGAGGATGTCCTCGGCATGGGTTCTGTTCTGGAACTGCTCGCGCTTCCTGCTCTGTTTCACGGCGATTTTTCTGTCCAGTCGTGTCGTTTTACCGGACAGACACTGGAAGTTTCACTGCAGCCCGAGCGGGAAGTTCCGGTTTTCCTCTCCCGTGTCTGCGCGGATGGTTCTCTTACAGCCTTTGGTTCACGGGTTTCTCTCTCCCTGCAGACGCATACGGCGGAGCTGAAATATTTCTTCCCGGACTATAAGAATTACTATTATCTTCCGCTGGAGGATCAGGCTGTTCACAAGAGCGTTGGCGCGTTTGTCGATCCGGAACACCGTCAGAAAGCAAAGGCTGCCAACTGCTATCAGCGGCGGACCGGTACATTTCTTCCGCAGCAGAAAGAGTTTTTCACCCCGGCCTTCCGCGAGGATTTCAAAAGCCGCCCTTACTATTTTGAGTGGTCCGATGCCTTTCTTTCGCAGGAAGATCTCCTGAAAGAGTATCTCTGTTCCGAGCTTCAGCTCTTTTTCAAAGACGATAGCAAAACCAGAAAATAAAACAGCCGTACACATTTTTGCATGCACGGCCGTTTTTCCGGGACTGTCCTTTCCAAGCAGTCCTTTATTTTTTCTCTTCTTTCTCTTCTACCTTTTTTTCTTCCTTTTTCAGAGAAGCATGATGCGTTCCCTGCAGATGCGGATAGGCGCGCAGATAACGTTTCGTTGTCAGGCGCATCAGCCAGTTGGTCGGAAGCTGCGGTTTTGTCATCTGGTCAAAGCGCTCCAGCAGCTCTTTAAGATCCGGCATCTTATCACTGCGCACATCAAATCCAAGTGCCGCAAACCGTTCTTTCTGCTCTGCTCCGAACTCGGTCAGGCGTTCCTTCTGCTCTGCTCCGAACTCCATCAGGCGGTTCTTCGACTCGAAAAGCGGATTTCTTCTTCCCTCGGCTTCTTTCCGCTCCTTCTCCAGCTTCTGCATCTGCTCCATTGCCTCAGACAGTGTCTGGCGCTTCTCGGCCAGATATTCTTTCATCTTATCTCTGGAATACTCTGCACGATACTGCTGTACTTTCGCATTCATCTCCTCGGCAAGCTGGTTAAAGCGGGATTTCTGCAGATATTTCAGAAATTCTCCCCACGTTTTCTCCAGACTGCGCATCTTCTGTCCCAGCTGGAATGCTGCGGCTGCGGAAAATCCAAAATCTACCAGATAGCAGACGGTAACAACGGAAACAATGATCTCTCCTGTAGTATCCGAAACAAGATTCACTACTTTCACGGCAATCGGCTGCAGAATATAGAACAGCCCCAGTGTAAAGAATCCCCAGGCAATCGAACTGCTGAGGCAGATCTTTCCCTGAAAATTAAACTTCTGATTGCTGTAGTCCCACCAGTGCGCATGAAAAATGGTCTCCATCAGCACGCCGGTTACATATTCCAGAACCGTCGCTACAATGACACCTCCGAAATACAGTGCCCAGACGTTCGCTTCAAACGGGCGCAGGATCAAGTATACCATAACAGCGCCGGTGCCGTACAGTGTCAGCAGCGGACCATTGACAAAACCGCGGTTGACCAGTTTTTTCTGCCGGATCGATACATAGGAACTCTCCCAGATCCATCCGCAGAAGCTGTACAGCCAGAACCATGCTAGAACGTGGTACAGATCCACACCCAGAATCTTCGTCTCCCACATAAACTTTCATCCCCTTTTTCTTTTCTGGTGCCAAAAACAGGATGATAAGAAAATACCGCAGGCAACAGGTTTCCTGTCTGTTCAGGAAACCCGGTTGTCTACGGCATTCTAATCATCCAACTGCAGCACCTGCAAGTTAAATTATTCTTACTCTTCTACTGGCTCTTCGTTTTCCAGAGCTTTCATGCTCAGAGAGATTTTTTTGTCTTCCTCGTTGAAATCAACTACTTTTGCAGTGATTTCCTGTCCGATTTTCAGTGCATCAGACGGTTTCTCAACATGCTCTCTGGAAATCTGGGAAACATGAAGCAGAGCATCTACGCCCGGCTCAAGCTCAACGAATGCACCAAAGTCAGTCATACGGGCAACACAGCCTTCTACTACGTTGCCTACAGCGTATTTGTCAGCAGCGTTCAGCCACGGATTCTCTTCCGGGAATTTTAAGGAAAGAGCAATCTTGTCGCCGTTGATGTCTTTGATCAGAACTTTTACAGTCTCACCAACTTTGAATACTTTTTTCGGGTTCTCTACGCGGCCCCAGGACATCTCAGAGATGTGAAGCAGTCCGTCAGCTCCGCCCAGATCGATGAATGCGCCGAAATCGGTAACATTCTTAACAGTTCCCTCTACAACATCGCCAACTGCGATGCGTGCGAACAGTTCTTCCTGCAGTTTCTTCTTCTCAGCAACGATGAGCTGTTTGCGGTCACCGATGATGCGTCTTCTTCTCGGGTTGAACTCGGTAATAACGAATTCAATTTCCTGATCTGCATATTTAGACAGATCTTTTTCATATACATCAGATACAAGGCTGGCCGGAATGAATACTCTGGTCTCCTCAACAACTACGGATAATCCTCCGTTCAGTACCTGTGTTACTTTTGCTTTCAGAACTTCATGATTCTCGAATGCTTCCTCGAGTCTCTTGTTGCCTTTTTCAGCAGCAAGTCTCTTGTAAGTAAGAAGGACCTGTCCCTCTCCATCATTTACTTTCAGAACTTTGACTTCCATTTTGTCACCTGGCTGTGCAACGGTGTGAAGATCGATGGAAGAATCGTTGGAATATTCGTTTTTGGTAAGAATACCATCGGCTTTGTATCCGATATTCAGGATAATCTGATCGTCTTTGACATCGATTACAGTACCCTCAACGACTTCTCCGTTTCTGATTGTTTTAAATGATTCATCCAGCATTTGTTCAAAACTCATTTCTGACATTTTTTGAACCTCCTCAATTATTTTATTCGGGGTGGATGCCCCAGCTGTAATACCTACGCGACCAAATGATTGAAAAGGCTTAGATTCCAAATCAACGAGTGTCTCTATAAAGTAAGTATTTTTACATTCTTCTTTACATATCTCATACAGCTTTTGCGTGTTTGAACTATGTCTGCCTCCCACGACAAACATGGCATCAACCTTCCTGGCAATTGCTCTCGCTTCCGTCTGTCTTTCCTCGGTAGCGTTGCAGATAGTCTTTAAAACAGTACTATCATAACTCTTTTTCAAAAAAATTTCAACTAAATCTTTAAATTTGTTGTAATTAAATGTCGTCTGTGCCACAATAGATATTGGTTTTCCATTTTCCGGCACAAACTGCTCTGCTTCTTCGGAGGTATGGATCACGGTAACCGGGCCGCTCGCCCATCCCATGATGCCCTGCACCTCCGGATGATCCGCACTTCCGATGATAACAACATGGCGGCCTTTTCTGCCCTCCTCGTCCACAATCCGGTGGATCTTCTTGACAAACGGGCACGTCGCATCTACAATCTTCATGCCGCGCGCTTCGATCTTTTCACAGACATCCCGCGACACGCCATGCGACCTGATCACAACGGTTCCGCCGGAAAGCCCCTCTAGTTCATCTTCCGAATGGATCACCTGCACGCCGCGGTTTTCGAGATCCTCCACAACCTGTTCGTTGTGAATAATCGGCCCGAAGGTGTAGACCGGCTTTTCACCGCTCTCAATTTCACGGTATACCGTATCGACCGCCCGTTTGACGCCGAAGCAGAAGCCTGCACTTTTTGCAACAGTTACTTCCATCTGTTTTTCTTCTCCTCTTTTCTCTGCCGCGTTTACATACGCTCGCGGGCAAGGCTTAAGATCTTTTCCACAACCTCATCGATCGTCATTTCAGAGCTGTCAACGAGTACGGCGTCTTCTGCCTGTACCAG
>ENA-OQBD01000495-OQBD01000495.1-human-gut-metagenome-genome-assembly--contig:-NODE-495-length-21273-cov-2.934077_pt1 | contig 21273 bp, 16 predicted proteins | sample MGYA00242742_ERZ504543 | MGnify/ENA primary metagenome ERZ504543 (study PRJEB26092, sample SAMD00036239) | human gut metagenome | host: Homo sapiens | study: EMG produced TPA metagenomics assembly of...
CGACAATCGGAAAGATTGAAACCAAGAGGGAACACTATCTGCCTCGGTTCTTTTTGCGCCACTTTGTGGATGACAGAGGAATGATTTCATACGTCGCACGAGCAGGAAAGAACCGAGCGGTAAAACGCGCCCGTGTGGAAAACGTAGGCGTGCAGAACCGCTTGTATGAGACGGCCTGCCCATCAGGAGAAAGCGGAGACTATTACTTCCCTAATTACATCGAAAAATCGCTGTCCTCAGCGGAAGACAATCTCAGCGAGAAGCTTGAATGGTTCCTGCATGCCGTATCAAGCATGAGACCGAGTGATCGTCTCGAGGATGACGATTTGGATCGATTGGTGAGCTTCGTTTCAATTTTCATTCCCCATATTGTTTCCCGCAGCCCGGAATCGGTGAGATATGCAACGAACCGCGCAGAAGACGTGCTTGAGACAATGCGTGAGCTGGACTTAGGCTCAAGCGAAAAATTGAAAGAACTCTACCGCGAAACACAAACGCGGGAAGAATTTGACGAAACGCTGACATTTGTCCCTGAAGCGATAGCTGAGCAGATTTCCTTGTGGGTGCAAATACTGCCAGGAATCAGTAAGGATGAGAAATTTGTTCGTTCTTCCTCACTGTACAACGCCGTGGAATATCTGCGAGATTGCAGCATGCTTGTATTGACGACCTCATCTGGGCACCCGTTTATTGGCATAGATAAGCCAGTTCGTACGGTCTTAACTGGTAACTTGACAACCTTGTACTATCCGTTGAGTTCGCAGGTAGCGGTCATCTTAACGGATGACGGTCAACATATCTTTGAGAAAAGATCAGTCAGCTATAGGCAGCTCAAAGATTTCAATGAGGTTGCTTTTAATGATGGCGACTGGAATCTAGTGTTTTGTGAGCGGCCGGATTATCTAAATGCATATTCAGGAATTGAGGGAACTAGCAATGAGCAGGATTGACGATTTGATCGCGGAATATTGTCCGAATGGGGTTGAACGCAAGCCTCTGGGTGCTATTGCGAAGTTATACCGGGGGAATGGCCTGCAGAAGAAGGATTTTACGGACAAAGGCATTGGATGCATCCATTATGGTCAGATTTATACGCGATACGATACTTTTACGTCTCAGACCATTTCGTTCGTAGACAAGAAGCTCGCAGACAAACTCCTCAAGGTCCATCCAAATGATTTGATTGTGACAGCCACTAGCGAAAATCTTGAGGATGTATGTAAAGCAGTTGCCTGGCTGGGTGGATCGGACATTGTGACTGGCGGCCATTCAATTGTTGTTAGACATCATCAGAATGCGAAGTATCTTTCTTACTATTTCCAAACGCTGGATTTCTTTCAGCGTAAGCGCGCATATGTGCATGGAACCAAGGTAATGGAAATCAAGAAGGATGACTTGGCAAAAATTGTCGTTCCCGTTCCTCCATTGCCGGTGCAGGAGGAGATCGTTCGGATTCTGGATTCGTTCAGCTCGCTGGAGGCGGAGCTGGAGGCGGAGCTGGAGGCGCGGAGGAAGCAGTATGCCTATTATCGCAATGAACTCCTCACATTCGAGAGAGTCGTAACCGTTTGTATTCAGGATATCTGCATCCGAATCTGTTCAGGCGGAACGCCATCATCAAAGCGTCATGATTACTATGATGGGAATGTCCCATGGTTGAGGACTCAGGATATTGATTTCAATGTTATTAATCAAACTTCAGCCACCATTTCAGATGAAGGATTGAGAAATTCGGCTGCCCAGTGGATACCGGCCAATTGTGTGATTGTGGCAATGTATGGGGCAACGGCAGCAAAGGTAGCAGTGAACAGCATTCCCCTAACAACCAATCAAGCATGTTGTAACTTGCAGATTGACGAGACCAAAGCTGATGTCCGATATGTGTTCCACTGGCTTTCCAATGAGTATGAACATCTAAAGGCATTGGGTGAGGGCTCACAATCGAATATTAATGCTAAGAAGGTGAAGTCGTATCCCATTAGTTTGCCGCCGCTTGAAGAGCAACGCCGAATTGTCTCCATCCTGGATCGTTTTGACAAGCTCACCAATGACCTAAGTTCCGGCCTGCCCGCCGAGATCGAGGCCCGTCGCAAGCAGTACGAGTATTACCGGGACCGCCTGCTGTCATTCGACGAACTTGCCGTGTGACGTTTCATCGTGGGAACGGTCGAGTTGGCGCATGGTCGTCTGCCGGACCATAGGGATGCATAGCATGGTTGGGACGCGCCGCAGACTTTTCAAAATGTGAGGACACGACTAGCATGGCAGATAACAGCAGCTCCCTAAGCCTACTCACAGTGCTCAAACCAGGGGGCTCTTCTCATACTGGGGCGGAATCCAAGCCTGCGAAGACCATCGACCAGATGATTGCGCTGATGTCGGATCGCGGTTTGGCGATCACGGATGAGGCGAAACTACGGCAGGTACTCTTTGACTGCAATTACTATCGTCTCTCGGGCTATTTCCGTCCATTCCAAGTCAACCCGGCAGCTGGCGACAACAGGTACCGGCCCGGCACCCGGGACGTTGACTTCCTTATTCCCTACACGATGGACGAGGAACTGCGCAACATCATCCTCAAGGGCACCGCGAAAGTGGAACTCACCCTGCGTTCGAGAATCGCATACCTGCTGGCGTCAGACGGCAACGCCTACACGTATATGGATCCCGAATCCTATCAGGATGTGCGCAGCAAACGCGGCGAACTGCTGCGCGACAATCTGCTGCGCAACATGAGCAAATGGATGGGAATGTCCAATGAGGTATGCATGCGACATTACCGGCGCAAAGGCGGACCGGTGCCCGTGTGGGCGGCCGTCGAGACGTTTCCGTTCGATACGCTCTCCCGGATGCTTTCCCTGCACACGGATGCCAAGGCGCTCAGGGAATTGTACAGATCGGTCGGATTACGCACCAATCTGCGGACTTCCTCGGAGGTCGTGCACGCCATGGTTTATCTGCGCAATCTGTGCTCGCATCATGCCAGACTGTGGCATCGGGAGATGGTCATTCCATCGCCTATGACGCGTGACATGAAAACCGCGTTCGCCGATTTCGAATACGGCGAGAAATCCGTGGCGTCATCGCTGTTTGCGCTCATGTATCTTGTGCGGAATATCGAGGGCGACGATGGCTACGCCATGGTGATTCGTCGCTTCCTCGACTCGAATGAGACATACGCCTCTGGAATCAGGACGGCCCTGCATTGGGAATAAGCCGCAGGATCCAGGAATCCCATATGCGCTGCGGAATCCGAATTCCTTTGAGTAGGATGGCGGACAAACGCAGATGGAGAAGGAGTCTATGATGACGACGCGGTCGGATATGGATCTGCCGGATGGCGGCAAGTCGTACAAGCTCGTGGCCGAGGGCGCGGAAAGCACCGTGGTGGCCGAATACGAGCCTGACCACGGTCGTGAGACCGCGTACCAAAGCGAAGCGGATCTGGAGGAGGAGCTGCTGCGAATCCTTGAATCCCAAGGCTATGAACGACTTTCCGCGCATACGGAATCCGAACTGATCGCAAACCTGCGCACCCAGCTTGAGAAGCTGAACGATGTCCGGTTCACCGACAATGAGTGGTCGCATTTCTTCCACGAGGCCATCGCCCCTTCGACGGCGGGCATCGAGGACAAGACCCGGCTGATCCAGGAAGACAACATCCAGATCCTGAACCGTGACGATGGTACGACGAAGAACATTCGTCTCATCGACAAGGTGCATGTTCACAGCAACCGCCTCCAGGTGCTTCACCAGTTCGAGGAGGAGGGCGGCAGCCATCCGACCCGGTATGATGTGACGATTCTGGTCAACGGCCTGCCGTTGGTGCAAATCGAATTGAAGCGGCGGGGCGTGGCGATCAAGGAGGCGTTCAACCAGATCAACCGTTACCAGCGCGACAGCTTCTGGGCTGGATCGGGACTCTATGAGTACGCCCAGATCTTCATCATCTCGAACGGCACGCACACCAAGTACTACAGCAACACCACGCGCTTCAAGCACATCCATGAAATGGAAGGCCGTCCCGCAGCCGGCCGTTCGCAGAAGAGCTCCGACAGTTTCGAGTTCACCAGCTGGTGGGCCGACGGGCGCAACCATGTCATCGCCGACCTGACGGGTTTCGCCAGGACTTTTCTCGCTCGGCATACACTGCTCAATATCCTGACGCGATATTGCGTGTTCACCGCCGAGCATGACCTGCTGGTGATGCGCCCATACCAGATCGCGGCCACCGAACGCATCCTCAACCGCATTCTCATCAGCGAATACGATCCGAAGAAACTCGGCACGCCCGAGGCGGGCGGATACGTGTGGCATACCACAGGCAGCGGCAAGACGCTGACTAGCTTCAAAACGGCGCAGCTCGCCAGCAACATGGACGGCGTCGACAAGGTGCTATTCGTCGTGGACCGCAAGGACCTCGACTACCAGACCATCAAGGAATACGAACGCTTCAAAAAGGGCGCGGTCAACTCCAACAAGAGCACCAAGGTGCTTGCCGACCAGCTTGCCAGCCCTGACGCGAAGATCATCGTCACCACGATTCAGAAGCTTTCCTCATTTATCCGCGGCAATCCCAAGCACGATGGCTACGCGCAGCATGTGGTGCTGATTTTCGACGAATGTCATCGCAGTCAGTTCGGAGAAATGCATACTGCCATCACCAAGCATTTCAAGAACTATCATCTGTTCGGGTTCACCGGTACTCCCATCTTCGCCGTGAACGCGAAAACCGGTGGCTCCCCCGACCTGCGCACCACCGGACAGGCGTTCGGCGACTGCCTGCACTCATACACGGTGGTGGACGCGATCAAGGACGGCAACGTGCTGCCGTTCCGTATCGGCTACGTGGACACGGTGCGCCGTAAGGAAGGCGTCAGGGACGAACAGGTGTACGGCATCGACGCGGCCAAGGCGCTGAGCGACCCGCGGCGCGTGAGCGCGGTCACGTCGTATGTGCTCGACCATTTCGACCAGAAAACCAAGCGGCAATCCAGCTACATGCTCAAGGACCGGCGCGTCCGCGGCTTCAATTCGCTGTTCGCGGCTGATTCCATCGGCATGGCCAAGCAGTATTACGCCGAGTTCCAGCGCCAGCAGGCCGAGCGCGGCGGGGAACCGTTGAAAATCGCCTTGATCTACAGTTTCGCGCCGAACGAGGCCGACCCCGGCGAGCAGGGCTTCATTGATGACGAGGACTTCGAGACCGCTGGCCTTGACCAGTCATCACGGGATTTCCTCGATGCCGCGATCTGCGATTACAACCGAATGTTCGGCAGCAGCTTCAGCACGGCCTCCGACCAGTTCGAGAACTACTACAAGGATTTGTGCCTCAGGCTCAAGAACCGCGATCTGGACATGGCCATCGTGGTGAACATGTTGCTCACCGGCTTCGACGCCACGACGCTCAACACCCTGTGGGTGGACAAGAACCTGAAGCAGCATGGCCTGATGCAGGCGTTCAGCCGCACCAACCGCATCCTGAACTCGGTGAAGACCTTCGGCAACATCGTCTGCTTCCGCGATCTGCGGCAGGAGGTGGATGACGCCTTGGCTCTGTTCGGGGACAAGGACGCCAAGGGCACGGTGGTGCTTAAACCATATGCGGAATATCTCGCTGCATACACCGAGAAGGTCTCGCAGCTGCTTAAGCGGTTCCCCTTGGGCGAGGAAATCGTCGGAGAACAGGTCGCAGAACGGATTTCCTCACCCTGTTCGGCTCGATCCTGCGGCTGCGCAACATCCTGCAGGCCTTCGACGATTTCTCCAACGAAGATGTGCTGACGCCTGCGCGACCTGCAGGACTACCAGAGCCTGTACATCGATCTCTACCAACAGTGGCGTTCGCATGAGGAAGCCGACAGGGAAATCATCAACGACGACGTCGTCTTCGAAGCCGAACTGGTCAAACAGATCGAAGTGAACATCGACTACATCCTCGAACTCGTAGCCAAATACCATGACGGGCATATGGAGGACAAGTCGATCCTCGCGGACATCAGCCGCACCATCATGTCTTCGCCCGACCTGCGCAGCAAAAAGGACCTCATCGACTCGTTCGTCGAGTCCCTGTCCTCAGGCGCGGATGTGCAGCGCGACTGGAAGGAATACATCGTCCGCAAGAAGCAGGAGGAATTCGAGCGCATTGTCAGCGAGGAGCACCTGAAGACGGGACTGGCCGAGCAGTTCATCATCGACTGCTTCAAGGAAGGCTATGTCGACACGGACGGCACCAGAATAGTGTCGATGCTGCCCCCTGTGTCACGCTTCGCGCCGAGCAACGCGTACGAGCTGATGAAGAGCCGAGTCGTCGAACGGTTCCGCCAATACTTCGATCGCTTCGTCGGAATGTGAGGGAACGGCCGTCCCAGGGGCCGAAACGGAATGAGGACACCGGGGACCATACTTTTGGCAATCGGGGCTCCGCAGAAAAATCTGCGGAGCCCCGATTGCCGTCTAAACCAGCAGCTTGTCCAACGTCCAAACTGGTCTCCGCTGTCTTGATGGATGATGAATATGCAACAGGTTGTTGCCGCTAAAGCTGATGACGTAAGGAGCGGAGCAATGAGCGCGATCATCCCTCAAGGAATCCCACGGCCGCATCATGCGGAACCATCCCAGATCCCTGGAACGGATACGGGGATAGCAAGCGACGCATGTGTGGCCACACATGCTCGCTCCACAGGCGTGGAGCGGCTTGCCGGAAGACCCGGGCCCCATGGCCGGCAAGGCATCCGGACCGCTGACGCGGCTTATGGAATGAACCGTTCCGGCTCCCGTGGGGAGGTGTTTCCTTATGGGCTGGCGTGACAATCGCAGGCGCAGCATATGCAGGAAAATCATGTTCACGCCGGAGGAATGGGAGCAGGCGAGGAGGATCCACGAGCGTTGGGCAAGGAACATTCCGGTGTATAGACGGTAGGGTGATTTCGCCCGTCAGACCCTCATGCATGGAGCATTGATGAATGTCTCGGTGACGCTGGCGAACGATCCGGAGGCGTTCAAGGCCGAGCTCCACCACATCGGCGTGAACGTGAACCAGATCGCCAGGATCGCGAATCTGACAGGCTCCGTGAGCCAGCAACAGATGTGCGAACTGCATGATCTGCTCGCCTCGATCAATGAGAAAATGACGGGGATGGAGCGCGAGAAAGCGGAGATCGATACGGTACAGGGGCTGTACTGATGGCCGTGGTCAAACTCGGGAACAAGGTCAAAACGAATCTTCCGAACACGATTCGTTACGTTATCAATCCCGAGAAGAACGATGGCGGCAGGCTCGTATACGCGAGCTACAGCAGCGAGCGGCATGACGCGAACATGCTCGCCGAACCGATGATCCGGGACCTGGAACGATGCGCGAATGGGCTGCGCAAGGACGGCGTGCTCGCCCTGCATCTGAAGCATTCGTTCAGTCCCGACGAGCATGTGAACGCGGAACAGGTGCATGAGATGGGCGTCATGCTGGCCGAGGCGATCACGGGTGGAGACTACAAGTATGTGGTCTCCACGCACATGGATCGGCATCACCTGCACAACCGCATCGTCATCTGCGCGGCGAACCGGAGGACGGGAAGGAAGATGCGTCTGACCCGCAGAAGCATCGACCGGTGGCGCGCGGTCAGCGACGAGCTATGCCGTCGTGAGGGCCTTGCCGTATTGGAGAACCCGAAGGTCGAAACCGCCGTGGAACACGATGAGATGCTCAAAGCGATGCGGCATGCGCCCGACCAGAGCAGCGGGCGGCAGTTCGGAGTCGAGTCCCCTGTCATCGCGTCCACGGGCGTGGGCGCGGACATGGGCGAACTGTATGCGGCGGCGAGGGGCGTGGGCGTCAAAGAGCGGCTGCGCATCCTGATCGATCTCGATGCGGCCAGGGCGAACAGCATCGGAGAGCTCGCCGAACTGCTCGACTCGCACGGCGTCGGATTGACGTTGCACGGTGGCGGCGTGACCTTCATGGACAGGGCCACGGGCCGTAGATTCCGTGGCGCGCGTCTCGGCCCGGCGTATTCGCTCGACGCATTCGGCATGCGGCTCTCGGACGGTGGAAGCATGCTGCATCTGACGTTCAACAACCGTCTCGTGGCCGCCGTGAACGATCGTTTCGTAAGCGTGTGGCTGCCCGGAACCAAACGGCGGAGGAAGGTCAATCTGCCCGTGAGCATGCTGCGCCGCGATGGCAGCACATGGCATCTACTCATGCCCGCAACGTTCACCGGCATGCTCATGGACCAGTCGAACAGGTACGCGGCCCGTTTCGACACCGGCACGCTGTCGGAGGCGTTCGGCCACCCGAGGCAGCGCGTCGAATCGTTGGCAGGAGACGATTCCACGATGCCCAGCACGTTATGCGGCGAGTCCCGCGCAGTACCGCTACTACCAAGTGCAGGCAAGGAAACTCGACGAGCTGAGGACGATGGCCGAGGGGTTGAACGCGGCGTGCAGACTCCAGCGAGAGAACGGTGGCGGCCTGGCCAAGGGGACTGCGTGACTTAAACGCCAAGGCCGACTGGGCATACGGCGAACTACGTGCCGCGGTCGTCGCGCTGAACGACGTGATCGACAGCCATGACCCCGATCTTGTGGTGGAAGCGCGTGAGGAGATCGAACGTCGCGAGCGAACGCTGCTTGAATGCCGGAGACAACTCGACGCCATCAGATCAGTCGCCCGTAATTCCGGAGTCGGACTGCCCAAATGGATATGCAAGGAACGGAACGATGAACCAGCCAACGAACATGAACAGCGGAATGGAATCCGATCCGATGGGCGGCATGTTCTCCCAGATGTTCGATCGGATGCAGCCGATGGAGCCGGAGAACACCATGCCGGCGTCGGAGGCCGATACGATTCGGGCGGAGGAAGAGAGCCGGAGGCTCAACCGGCAGGTTGCGGAACTTCGGAGCGAGAATTCGACGCTCTCATCACGGAATCAAGAGCTTCAATCAACGAATCGGCGGCTCTTGTCGGCGAATCAGACGCTCAGGAAGCAACTCTCCGAAGTCAACGAGACGGCCAGATTGCTCAAAGAGACCAGGAAGAGAGAACGCGCGTGCATAGAAAGGGAAAAACGTTGTGACCGCATTCTCCGTCGCGAGGCGGTTCTTGAAGCCGACGAATCCAGAGTTCGGGATGAACGCGAACGTCTTAAAAACGAGCGGAAGCGGATACGTGAGGACATCGCCGAACAAGTCGAACGGGAATCGGAGCGGATGCGTCGATGTCTTAAGGAGAGCAGCGACAGGCAGCGTGAGCGTGACAGGCGCATCCTCTTTGCCTTGTGCCTGGGCGTGTGCTCGTCCATGGTGCCGATGCTCGCTGTCGTCATGCAAGGCCGCTGGCAAACCTTCGCCGACTCATTGTTCGACTGGCTTCATATGCGCGGGAAGCAGCTTCACGGCGGTCGGCCCAAATTGGGCTTGCGGGCATCAATGCGCGGCTGAATGAGATTATCCCCAGCGGATGGTGGGATCGGCCACTCGTGTTTCTGCTCATGCTGCTGTTGGCAGCCGTGGTCTGCGGCATGCCTCTGCTCGCGGCAGGCGGATACGTGATGGTGGTTTTTACGACGATTGAGAGGCTGGCTTACGGAAGGAACCCTGGGAGTCCATATCGTTCTTTGGACGTTGGCCGCCATGGTGGGCTTCGTCCTGGCTGGCCATCTCGCCATGATCCCGCACAATCCGATGGGCTGGCCCACTTGGTTGGATCCTTCTCACTGTTGCCGCGCACCTGATCTATCTGGCAAAGCTGGCGGGCCCAATCAGCCGATTCATTAGGAACAGCTAATGCGATGGACCATGCGGTACATGAGAGAACGCCTCGAAACGAGTCGTTCCCAAATTGTTGTCACCATGTTGTCATACAGGACTGTAAACCACTGACCACACCCAAACGGCTGCCCCTGCGCTACGGGGTGAGCCCTATGACTGTCGATGCGGAAACGATTAAATGGGGAGATTGCCTGGACGCAGTGTCGCGAACCACGCCGCAACCTGTGGTAAAACGTTTCACACAATCCTCCGGCACGGAAAATAATATCGAAGAAAGGAACGACGATGGACGAGATGACATGGACCGACCCGCAGCTCAAGGCGCGCTACGAGAGGAACCTCAAGGCGATGGAGCAGCGCCGGGCGGCGCATCCGGAACTGCTCAACAAGTGGGCGGTGCCGTACAAGGTGTTCACCCGCAGCAGCCTGCACGGGATCCAGAACATGCGCATCAACTGGCTGATGGACAACCATCCGCAGCAGTTCAGGGAGATGATGATGGCCAACGTGCTCGAGGAGCATCTGCGGGACATCGAGAGGCGCACGAGGGAACGCCAGGCACAGATTGTGGACCGGCTGATGGAGTCCAGACACCTGCTCAACCGGACAGACTGCCTGAAGGCAGCACCCCAGATGACCGACCTGGACCGGCTCAATGGGATGAACGAGGCGCAAGCGGAGTCGATGAGCATGGCAATCCACGAGATTGTGGAAAGCATTCTAAATGCAAACGCAGATGTTCATCTGGGTAGTGTTCCGAAACGGCTCTGTTTGATCGTACCGGTCTTTCAGAGTCTGCGGCTCTTTCCTAGGTGAGGCATGGAGTGAGCTTTATTAACAGACTTCCAATACAGCTCGATATCGCCGCTATAAGCCGCCTTGACATAGCCCGGCATGGTCTTCCTGTCTGCTATGCCGGACTTCAACCAGCGGTTGTACTCGTGGATACACGAGTGCCAATACTTAGTGATTCTGTCCTCATCAACGGATGAGCCCGACTTCGCCAAAGTTCGTTTCAAGGAGCTGTATTGGCTGGTCGCATAGAGATGCGCGGCAATATATGCACCAAGCTTCAGAAAGAACGATGGTGCTTTTTCAACTCCGATGGATTGCCCCCACTCGCGCTCAAAGAGGTCAATGTAGGCTCGCGAGAACATCACATTCCAATCATCAGAGGGACGAATAGACTCAAATAGGGATAGGAAACGAGTGATCTCATCCAATAGCTCATGGCTTTCGTGCCAGAACTGCTTGTCATCATCGTCGTGTTTTTGCCACTCCATATCCTCTTTTTCAACAAGCAGATCGCGAAGCGCGTAGTCATCTATAGCCCCGTCCTTTTCCAACGATTGACGTGCGAATTCACGTACAGAGGGCGGCTCCATCCAACCCCAGCTCCAGAGACGTTGAGGATCGGAGACCGGAATAAAATACCAAGTGACGGTCCGCATCAATAAGTTCGTTTCAATGGGAGCGCTAGTATTCGGACCATCATTCACGATGGTACGAATGGTGCGCTCGGCGCGGCGACGAGTGGTATCAGTGAGTTGCCAGTGCATAAATCTAGGCTTTCTCGGATATATGGGCAAGGATTTTCTTAGCGACGCCGAACGGAAGCACATTCAGAATCGCCGTGCGTACGTCATCCGTCATGGCCTCAAGAAACGCTACCTGGGTATTCAGCGGCATACTCTTCACATACTCGGACATCAGCTCAGGCGTGCTCTCCGCGTCGTCTATTGGCGTCGCCGGCAACTGAGATGTCATCCCTAGCTGTTGCCTCGGTGCATCTTCGTAGACGACCTTCTCGCTGTTCGGGGATCGATGCAGACCGCGTATGTCATGCTCCATGCCTTCGAGAATCTTGGCGTTCTCGCTATCGATTGCATGCTGATAATGCAGATCCGTACTGAGCTGCGTGTGGCCCATAACCTTCATGATTGTCTTGTCGGAGTTGGTGTAGGTCTTCATTACGCTGGCCGCGCGATGCCTTAGATCGTAAAGACGAAGGCCACGTTGTTCAAGACGAGGCACACTGCGACGCGCGTTGTACCAGGCATTGCGCAAGCGTTGATCGTCCACTACGGCATGCGTACGTTCGCCGGTGAACAGGAAGGAGTCGGGCGCGTCGAGAACATAGGTGCGTATGTGTTTGTCAAGGATTCCAGCGAGTGATGCGGGTATCTCTAAATCGCGTACGCTACCACGGGTTTTCGGGCGTCCAATGAGGATATCTCGATGTCCGCCACCCGTCTCGGAATCAGGCACGCGTATAGGCTTAGCGGTTTTGGTGATGTGGATGATGCCGCCAGAGAGATCGTCAGCAAGCACGATATCTTGACGCTGGAGCGCTGTGACCTCGCCGGGGCGCATGCCCATGATTCCTATCAGATAGATGACCGGTGCGAAACGTGGCGTCATGGCTTGATAGAGCGTCTCAAGTTCTTCCGCCGACACATTGCCATAGGCCACGTCCGAGCACGGCTTGCTGACTTCAATCAGTACGGGAGATTTCGTGAGCAGCGTGGTGCCGTCCATATCCAAAGGTGTTTCCACAGCATGATTGAAGATGGCGCGCAAAAGCTCCCACACTTTGCGCTTGATGGCCCCGCCCTCTCCCGCAGCCCCCAGCGGCATGGTGTCAGCCCAGGCCTGAATGTCTTTCGGAGTAATACCGCCCATCAATTTGTTGCCCAACACGGGAATCAGATAGTCCCGCAGGTACTGTTCGTACTTCTGCTTGGTGGTGATGGCCAGTGGCTCGCCATTTTTCTTGCGGCGGTTCTCCACGAAATTCGCAGCATATTCGCCGAAGGTGACTTGGAAGGCAGCACTCCGATTCGACGCGATGACTGGCGGGATCCATCTTCCATCGTCGATCTCGCTTTTGGCTTCAGACAGCCACGCCTCGGCCATGTGGCGCTGGGGGAAGTTCTTGGTGATGTACTGGGGCAGATTAGACCATTTCGCGCGCGCTTCGATCGGCGGGCGGTAACGGGCCTCATAATACTTGTGGCCAGTGCTTTTGCTTGTGCGGGCATTGACTGAACCGAAGTTGCGCCTGTTGCCCATGTCGCCTCCAAGAGTGGTAATCGGACAATCCGTGGTAAAAATCCGGTGCATCAGAAAAGTACCACGCTATTTACCACTGATTGTACATGGATAAAAGGCGCTTCACGTGCTCTGGGGAGATTATGTGAAGGTGGCAGATTGGCTGAAATCGTTGAAATTCCGCCATTTTCGAGAAAGAAAAAGGGCTTTGGTGCGAAGCCAAAACCCTGATGGCGGAGGATACGAGATTCGAACTCGTGAGGCTGTTACACCAACACGCTTTCCAAGCGTGCGCCATAGACCACTAGGCGAATCCTCCATGCACTGCAGTGCTTGCTAGAAGTAAGCTCCGTAGGCAACTCGAATAAGCTACCACAGCTTTCGGATAAATGCACATTCAGTGCCGGCTGCGGCGTGTCGCTTTGTGGACAAGGACCACCAATGAGTGCCTGCGCTGATGTGCAGGTCGTTCGTACGGCGTGTGCAACAGGTGATCTCACCGGGGGATGAACCAGTGCAAATCAAAGCGACTCAAGGCAAGTCAGCAAACCCGAGGCAAACCAGAATGAACATGCGCATGCCATCGCGTGAATTATTGCCAGCCTCTTGCCGTGATGCAACATAGTGATTTTAGGCTATGAACCTTGGTGAAACAGTTGGTCATGCAATATGAGGGATGGGGAGTGGCCAGTCGCGGGGAGTTCATAATTCGGGAAGTCTCCCAGCTGTGAGCGGGATAATATCGAATATTGAGACAATCTGCGGTAATAATTGATCGAAAAACAGTGCCTAATACCTCTTAAATCCTAAAAAAAGTCAAGACTGTTCCTCAAAAAAAGTTTTTCTTTATATTGAGTAGTTGGTTTTTGATTACTTAGCCGCGCAGAGAGAGAGGGATAGGCATGGTTCGTCGCGCCCAGGCTGCTCTTCGGTCCGTTGAACACACCAGCGTGAGGCAGCTGCGAGTTCTGGCTGCGATTGTATTTCTGTTCGCCATGGTCATCGCCACTGTGGCTCCTGCAGTCACGGCTCCGATGGCCTTCGCCGACAGCAGCACCAGCTCGTCCAGTTCATCAAGCTCGTCCAGCGTTGACTACGCCACCTGGGCCGAAGTCTCCAAGGCGATGGACAAGCAGCTGAACAGCGGTCTTAAGACGTACAAGGATGGCAACACCGCTGGCGCCACCTCCGATTTCATGGGCGCGTACAACAAGATTTACGTGGCCTCCAACTTCACCGCGGTCGTGCACGACACCATTGGCGCGGACAAGCAGCTCGCCCAACAGCAGGCATTCCAAAGCGTTCAGAATCTTTCCTACACGCCTAGCAACGACGATCAACTGGCTCAGCAGATTGATGCGTTGACCGCCGATCTTGACGCCACGGCCCAGCAGCTCGACACCAACGCCGATCTCGCCAAGCCGAAGGCGTACGCCGAAGCGCTGCAGGCGCAGCTGGCCAAAGAGCGCAAGGAGCTCGACGCCAAGAAAAAGAAGAACCCGGGCAAGGGCAATCGTTCATGGACCGACGTGGCCAACGAAATGACCCCGATTCTCGACAATGCATACAAAGCTTACGAAAAGGGTGATGGTGCCAAGGGCGCCACGCTCGTGAACAACGCGTACTACCAGTATTACGAGAAGCTCGGCTTCGAGAAGAACGTGATGAACGCCATCAGCGGCGACCGCGTCTCGCAGGTGGAATACCAGTTCAAGATGTGCCGCAAGTCCATGAACGCCGGCGCATCCCTGAAAGACACCAAGAAGCTGATCGACGACCTCAAGGCCATGCTGATCAAGGACGCCGGCATTCTTGACGGTGGTGCCGCCGATAAGGAAGACGGTTTCACCAAGCTGGTCACCAGCTCCTCCGGCCAGGCGTTCCTCGTGCTTATCCGTGAGGGTCTTGAAGCTCTGCTGGTGGTTGCAGCCATCGTCGCCTACTTGGTCAAGTCCGATAACAAGCGCTTCGTCAAGTGGATTTACTTGGGTGTGCTCGTCGGTCTGCTCGGCGCCGGCTTGGTGGCTGTGATCTTCGTGTTCGCCTTCGGCGGCTCCGGCCCGATTCAGGAGATCATGGAAGGCACCTGCGCACTGATCGCCATGGGCATGCTGCTGTGGACGAGTAACTGGATGCTGAACAAGTCCAGTGTGGAAGCGTGGAACCGTTACATTCGCAAGAAGACCGAGGCTGCTGTGGCTGATGCCGCAGCCGCCGCAAGTGCCGACAACGTGACGCTGAAAACCGTGGTCTCGCTGGCTATGCTGAGCTTCCTCGCCGTGTTCCGTGAAGGCGCTGAAACCGTGATCTTCTACGAGTCCATCTACACGATGAGCCGCGATACTCGCGGTATGTGGATCGGTGGTCTGACCGCCGCGGTGGTGCTTGTCGGCATCTTCTGCTCTTCCGCTTCACCTCCGTGAAGATTCCGATTGGTCCGTTCTTCCTGGTCACTTCGATTCTGATGTCTGTGCTGGTGGTGGTGTTCGCCGGCGGCGGCGTGCACTCGCTGATCGAGGGCGACTTGCTGCCCGCCTTCTACCTGAACGGTGTGCCGACGAACGATTGGCTTGGCCTCTACCCGTACGTCGAATGCCTAGTGGCGCAGGCCATCGCAGCCGTTGCGGTTATCGCGCTGTTCGTGGTCGGCTTCATCAAGCAGCGCAAGCTGAAAGCGCAGGCTGCTGCCGAGGCCCCGGCCGTGAAGGCGTAGCCCGTCTAGCTCGCCCGTTTCCTCCCATAACTGCAGACAACTGACAGACTTGCGGCACGGCCTCGAATCGATGCCAATTCCTCCAGCCCACGCCGCACTTATCTCATAACTGAATAATTGCAATTATCTAAGCGTGAATCCTAATTCACCAGAGATAGAGAAAAGGAATAACAATGATGAAGAACAAGAAACTGGCCGCTCTGCTCGGCCTGCTGCTCGCCGGTTCCATGACCGTGTCCATGGCTGCCTGCGGTTCCACCAACTCCGCATCCGACACTAAGACTGACTCCTCCTCCCAGTCTTCCGACTCCTCTTCCTCCGATTCTTCCTCCGATTCCGGCGCCGGTTTCGAAGAGGTTCCGGTTGGCCCGTCCGGTACTGCTGAAGAGCAGGATCAGGACGCCGGCCCGCTGACCGTGGGCGCTGTGTACTTCCAGCCGATCGATATGGAGCCGTCTTCCATGGGCCTGAAGGCTGCTGACGCTTCCTTCCACCTCGAGGCCGACATCCATGCCAACCAGAAGGGCACCGAACTCGGCTACGGCAAGGGCGACTTCGTGCCGGATCTGACCGTGAACTACACCATCATCGATAAGTCCACCGGCAAGGAAGTCGAGGGCGGCACCGCCACCTCCGGTACCTTCATGCAGATGAACGCTTCCGACGGCCCGCACTACGGCGCCAACGTCAAGCTCGACAAGGCCGGCACCTACCAGCTGAAGCTCTCCATCGAATCCCCGGCCTCCAAGGGTTGGATGCTGCACGTTGACCCGGAGACCGGCGTCAAGGGCCACTTCTGGACCGAGCCGATCGAGGTCACCTTCGACAACTGGGATTACACTCCTCGCCAGTGGTGATTGACTAAGCAGAAAGCCCCCTCGTCAGAGGGGGCTTTACGCCGCTTTAGGGAGATAATTCTTAGGACGGTCTAAAACTCCCCTCAGTCCGCTTCGCGGACAGCTCCCCTCAGAGAGGGGAGCCTAAGGTGAACAGAGAAAGGACGCGAATGCTTGAACAATTCGTGGCAGTGATGCCGGGCACTTTGGCCCCCGCATTGCTGGTGATGAGCCTGAGCGTGATGCTCACGGTCGGCGAGGGGCGAGATAAGCCGATAAGCTCGCATTGGCGTCTCATCGGCCTGATCGTCGGTCTGATCGCCGCCATCGTATTCGCCGGCCTGCGCGCCTCGGCCGTGATCAATCAGCGCACGTTCGTCAACTACCCGGTGTTGTGGTGCGCGATCATTGCCGACATCCTGACCATCGTCGTGGTGGTGTTCGCACGCCGCATCACCACCAATTGGCAGCAGCACAAGGTGTTCATGCACATCGCTAACGCCGTGGCCGCCATCGACATCGCACTCACCCTGTTCTACGCGCTGCCGGACGTGATTCTGCAGCTCACCATCTGGGTGGAACCAGGGGAGACCGCATTCACTTCGGCCATGCTGCTGCGCGCTCTTGGTTTCCTGCTTGGCGTGGCCATGTCCATTATTGTGGCCGCCATCTTCCGCACGATGCGCACCACTGCCGTGCGCTGGGCGTTCACCGTGGCCGTCGCGGCCATGATGGTGATTCTGCTGATTCAACACTTCACTGGTCTTGCCCAGATTCTGCAGGCGCGAGGCTTCCCGATGAACCATACGATGTTCGTGGCGCTGGCTTGGTCCATCAACCAGAACTCCACGATGATTATGGCGCAGGCGCTGGTGTTCCTGATTCCCGCCGTGGCCTCCATCGTGGCCGGTTTCCGTATGAAAACCCATGATGTGCCGGGAGCCAACGAGGCCACGTTGCGCCGGCATAAGGTATTCCGCCGCCACGCCATCGCCGCTGCCGTGTGGAGCCTTATCGCAGCCATCGGCGTCACAGCAACCCTGACCGTGGGCGTTGCCGCGACCCATCAGACCATCACCCTTTCGCCGCCGGAAGCCTACTCGCTCAAGGACGGCGTGGCCACGATCCCGTTCAGCCAGGTCGAGGACGGCCACCTGCACCGCTTCGAATACAAGGCCAAGGACGGCACCGTGATGCGCTTCATCATCATCCGAAAGAACGGTGGCGCGTACGGCATCGGCCTCGACGCCTGCGAGAACTGCGGCGACGCCGGCTACTACGAGAAGGACGGCAAGATCATCTGCAAGAAGTGCGATGTGGCCATCAACCTGGCGACCATCGGCTTCAAGGGTGGCTGCAACCCGATACCATTCCCGTACAAGACCGGCCACGGCAAGATCACCATTCAAACTACGGATCTGGACGCGCTGAGCGCCCACTTCCGGTGAGTCAGGCAGGAGACAAGAATCATGTTCTTTCTGCGCATGATTACTCGCTCGTTCACCCGACAGCTGCGCCGGCGCCTGCTTATCGCGCTGACCGTATGCCTGTCGGCGACCGTGTCCGTATCGATGCTGGGCGTCGTGTTCGACGTGGGCGACAAGCTCAACGCCGAGCTGTCCACCTACGGTTCGAACATCACCGTGCAGCCCAAGGCGGATGCGGTCGTTTCCGACCTGTACAACACCGAGTCGGGCGGCGCGACGTCCACCAGCGACCCGACCGCTTTTCTGAAGGAGTCGGACGCGGCCAAGATCAAGACGATCTTCTGGTCGTTCAACATCACCAGCTTCGCGCCGCAGCTCAACATCCACGCCACGGTGAACGGTACCAACGTGCCGGTCGTCGGCACGTGGTTCAACAAGAACCTCAAGATCTCCACCGGCGAGACTACCGTCGTGGGCGTGGAAGGCATGCGCTCGTGGTGGCAGCTGGACGGCAAGTGGCCCAAAGACGATTCCGACCAGGGCGTGATCGGCAAGACGCTGGCCTCCGAACTCGGCGTGACCACCGGCGACACCATCACCCTCAACAAAACCACCGCCTCAGGCAAGAAGAACGAGCAGAAAATCAAGCTCACCGGTGTCTACGATTCCGGCGACGAGGACAACGGCTCGCTCTACATCGCCTCCTCCACGGCCCAGGTACTCGCCGACCTGCCCGATTCGGTCGACAAAATCGAGGTCAAGGCCCTGACCACGCCGGAGAACGACCTGGCCCGTAAGGCCGCCGCGAACCCGGCCGCGCTGAGCCAGGAGGAATGGGAGACCTGGTACTGCACCGCCTACCCGAGCTCGATCGCCTATCAGATCGAAGAGGTGATTCCGGGCGCGGTGGCCAAGCAGGTGCGTCAGGTGGCCGCGTTGCAGGGCAATGTGCTGCAAAAGACGCAGGCCGTGATGATTCTGATGACCGTGCTGAGCCTGATCGCCGCAGCCGTGGCCGTGGCCAACCTGATGGTCGCCTCGATCGGCGAACGGTCGGGCGAGCTGGCGTTGCTCAAGGCGCTCGGTGCCACCGATGCCGCGGTATCCCGCCTGATGCTGGCCGAAACGGCGGCAATCTCGCTGCTGGGCGCGATTGTGGGCGCGCTGCTCGGTTCCGGCGTGGCCCAGCTGATAGGCCGGGTGGTGTTCGGTTCCGGCATTACGATGCGGCCGATGGTGTTCGTGCTGGTGTTCGTGCTGCTGGCTGTCACCGTGCTGCTGGCGTCCGCCTCATCGATTCGTTCGATTCTGAATCTCAAGCCCGCGGAGGTGCTCCATGGTCGCTGAGTTTATCTACGTAGGTGTGGAAGGAGGGAACCGATGACCAACACCGGTATGTTCTTCAGAATGCTGTTCAGCGCCGTGTTCCGTCGGCGTTCGCGCGCGGTGATGGCTGTGGTGGCGTCGCTGGTCGGCGCAGCCACACTGTTCTGTCTGGCGATGATCTGCCTCGCTGTGCCGCAGCAGATGAACGAGGAGATGCGTGCGTACGGCGCGAACCTGATTGTCACGCCCACCGAATCGACCAATGCTGACGGCAAGGCCGGCATCGACAAGGCGATGGTGCAGCACACCACTGAAATGGTCAAGGCCAAGGGTTCCGCGAAATACGCCACCTACCGCTACGAGAACGTGCGCGTCAACGCCTCGCCGTACGTGATGGCCGGCGTGAATGCGGCGCAGGTCAAGAACCTCAACCATCACTGGGTGGTCGACGGCTCGTGGCCGACCGACGGCAAGGTGCTGGTCGGACGCGACATCGCCGACGCCATCGGCCTGAGAATCGGCTCCGCCATCACCATCGGCTACCGTGCATCCGATAACGCCAGCACCAACGGCACTTCGTCGAACTCCTCGATCGACCAGCAAACCAAAGACGGCCGTGTCTCCAGTGACATCATGGACACCTCCGGTACCGAATTCCGCGTGGCCGGCATCGTGGACACCGGCGGCAGCGAAGACTCGATCATCTACGCCACCAACGCCGACGTCAACAAGCTCACCGGCATCACGCGCGGCGTGGACGTCATCGAGTATTCGGCCGGCGCCAGCGACCTCGCAGGTCTGGTGTCCAGCATCAACGACATGACCTCCATGCACGTCAAGGCACAGCAGGTCACCAAGATCACCGCCTCCGACACCCGCATCATCACCATGCTGCAGACGCTGTTCTGGATCGTCTCGCTGGTGGTGCTGGTGCTGACGCTCGTCGGCGTCGGCACCACAATCAGCTCGATCGTCTCGCAGCGACGCAACGAGATTGGCCTGCGCAAGGCCCTCGGTGCTAGCTCGCGTGCCATCGGCACCGAGTTCTACATCGAATCGTCGCTCTACGGCCTGATTGGCGGCCTCATCGGCACCGCAATCGGCTACGGACTCGCCAGTTGGCTGTGCGTGGCGGTGTTCGAACGCTCCATCGTATTCAACTGGTGGCTGGCCCTGATTTCCGTGCTGTTCAGCGCGCTGGTCGCCATCGTCGCCTCCATCCCGCCCGTCCACCGCGCCACCCGCATCGACCCCGCCGTCGTGCTTCGCGAAGAATAAAGAAAGAGAAACGTCATGCTACTTGAACTCGACCACATCTCGAAGATCTACGGCGACCTGCATGCCGTGGACGACCTCAATCTGACCGTGCCGGAAGGCGAATGGCTCGCCATCGTCGGCTCATCCGGTTCAGGCAAGACCACGCTGATGAACATGATCGGCTGCATGGACACGCCCTCCAAGGGCTCCGTGAAGCTGGAAGGCCGCAAGCTGGAGGACCTGAACGCCACGCAGCTGGCCGACGTGCGCAAGAACCTCATCGGACTGGTGTTCCAGAAGTTCTATCTGGTGCCGCACCTGACCGCCGTGGAAAACGTGATGGTGGCCCAGTACTACCATTCGGTGGTCGATGAGAAGCAGGCCATGGAGGCGCTGGAAAAGGTCGGCCTGAAGGACCGCGCCCACCACCTGCCCGGCCAGCTCTCCGGCGGCGAGCAGCAGCGCGTGTGCGTGGCCCGCGCGCTGATCAACGACCCGAAGCTGATTCTGGCCGATGAGCCCACCGGCAACCTCGACGAGAAGAACGAGAAGATCGTGCTCGACCTGTTCCGCAAGCTGCACGAGCAGGGCACCACGATTATCGTGGTCACCCACGATGCGCTGGTCGCCAGCTGCGCGCAGCGCGAGATCATGCTCAACCATGGCGTGCTCGTCGGTGAGAAGTGGAATGACGAGGATGCGCGCAAGGCCTACGAGGCGGCCGGCGGCAAGCCCGCCTCCACGGGTGCACAGGTCGAGGGCGCGCAGAACGGCGAGACCGCCATTGGTTTCGCTGACCCCACCAAGGCCGCGAAAACCGGCGGCGAGGAGTAGGGCCGTCAGGGGTATCGAGCAGTATGTGAGGAATACATGGCAAGCTGATGGTCTC
>ENA-OQBD01000496-OQBD01000496.1-human-gut-metagenome-genome-assembly--contig:-NODE-496-length-21203-cov-3.616910_pt1 | contig 21203 bp, 28 predicted proteins | sample MGYA00242742_ERZ504543 | MGnify/ENA primary metagenome ERZ504543 (study PRJEB26092, sample SAMD00036239) | human gut metagenome | host: Homo sapiens | study: EMG produced TPA metagenomics assembly of...
TCAGGATATTTTGTTAAAATAATCGATAGTGCAATTAAGATTACCTTACAGTTGATGCACAATATCGCAACTGGAGGGAGGTTAGGAAAGAATGTCTAGTGTAATCGTAAAAGAGAATGAGACTTTAGATAGCGCATTACGTCGTTTCAAGAGAAACTGTGCGAGGCTGGTATCCAGCAGGAGATTCGTAAGAGAGAGCATTACGAGAAACCAAGCGTAAAGCGTAAGAAGAAATCTGAAGCAGCTAGAAAAAGAAAATACAACTAATGTATTTAACCCCGCGGGATAACTCGCGGGGTGCTTTTTTGCAGAAATGATCAGGATGAGGTGAACCATGAATCAAAATCTGAAAAAATGATAAGCTATTACAAACCCTACCGGGACAGTTTTTGCGGCAGACATTGTATTTGCGACACTTTCTGCGGCAGTGGCACTGACCATTCCACTGGTTGTGCGGTATGTGACATCGACTCTGATTTATCAGCAGCCCCAGATGATGTTGCGGAAACCTTTTTTGATTGGCATCGGATTGTTTGTGCTTCTGGCATTGGACTGTTACAGCCGGATTTTTTATCGGAAATTATGGACATGTGATGGGGGCAAAAATGGAATATGACATGCGGGCCGAATTGTTTGGGCATCTGCAGAAACTGTCTTTTTCCTTTTATGATGATGCAAAAGTCGGACAGCTGATGAGCCGTGTGACGGCAGATTTATTTGATATTACAGAACTGCTGCACCATGGCCCGGAGAATATTATCCTGTCGGTATTAAAGATAGTGGGAGCGTTTGTGATCCTGCTCAACATTAATGGATGGCTTGCGCTTGCCGCGTTTGCGGTGCTTCCGGTTATGTTTGCATTTGCATTTGCGTTAAATAAGCGGATGCGCCGAGCCTTTCAGCAGAACCGCATTAAAATTGCCGAGATTATGAACAGATCGAGGATAATCTGTCAGGTATCCGTGTGGTGAAATCGTTTGCCAATGAGGCAATTGAAAACGAAAAATTTCGTCATGGAAATGACGGATTTCTTGCAGCAAAGAAGAACAGTTATCATTACATGGGAAGCTTTCAGGCCGGGGTGGGTGTTTTTGACAACACTGATTCAGGTAAATGTCATCCTTGCCGGAGGGGTTCTTATTGCAAAGGGAATGGTCACGGTCAATGATCTGGTTACGATTTTTGCTGTATATTGGGGTATTTACCGATCCAATCCGGACACTGGTGGATTTTACCGAGCAGTTTCAGAATGGCTATACGGGATTTGAACGGTTTCAGGAAATTATGAATATTGAACCGGAAATCCAGGATGCAAACGATGCGGTAGCACTGACCGATGTGAAAGGAACCATTGATTTTGAAAAATGTTTCTTTTCAGTACAAAGACAATCAGGAGAAGGTGCTTAACCGGATCAATCTGCATGTGCCTGCAGGGTCATATATGGCACTGGTGGGATCATCCGGTGCCGGAAAGACAACGCTTTGTTCCCTGATTCCGCGATTCTATGATGTGACCGGAGGATGTATCCGTGTGGATGGGAAAGATGTCCGTAAGGTGACGTTAAAGAGCCTGCGTGACCACATCGGAATGGTGCAGCAGGATGTATACCTGTTTGCGGGAACGATTTTTGAAAATATACGGTATGGAAAGCCGGATGCGACAAGGGAAGAAGTGATTGCTGCTGCAAAAAATGCCAATGCCCACGAATTTATCATGGCATTTCCCGATGGATATGATACAGATATCGGACAGCGTGGAATTAAGCTCTCCGGAGGGCAGAAGCAGCGGCTTTCCATAGCCCGTGTCTTTTTGAAAAATCCACCGGTTCTGATTTTTGATGAGGCAACTTCCGCGCTGGATAACGAGAGCGAGAGGGTCGTACAGGAATCATTGGAGAAACTGGCAAAGAACCGTACGACATTTGTGATCGCCCACCGTCTGACAACGATCCAGAATGCACAAAAAATTTTGGTTCTGACAGAAGATGGGATTGCGGAATCCGGTTCCCATGAAGAACTGCTGGCACGGGGCGGTGTGTATGAAAAACTTTATCATATGCATTATTAGACCGGCTGTGTCACAACTTGCATTATTATAAAAAAACGAGTAAAATAGAATAGATTTTGAAAAAACAAAAAGGAGTGGATTATCATGACAAAAATAGATATTATCTCCGGATTCTTAGGAGCCGGAAAAACAACTTTTATCAAAAAGATGATAGATGAGGCATTTACCGGGGAAAAGATTGTCCTTATCGAGAATGAATTTGGTGAGGTCGGCATTGACGGTGGTTTTTTAAAGGATGCTGGAATCCAGATTACAGAGATGAAATTTCCCGGATGCATCTGCTGTTCTTTTAGTTGGTGATTTCGGAAAAGAACTTAAATGAAGTCATCACCAAGTATCATCCGGACCGTATTTTGATTGAGCCATCCGGAGTCGGTAAGCTTTCCGATGTTATGAAGTCCGTGATTGATATTGAAAAAGAGCAGGATGTAAAATTAAACGCACTGGTAACGGTTGTAAACGCGCTTAAGGCGAGCAAGCAGATGAAGGCGTTCGGTGAGTTTTTTAACAATCAGATCGAATATGCAACTACCGTTATTTTAAGCCGCAGCCAGAACGCCACGCCGGAGCAGCTGGAGTTTTGCGTGAATAAGATTCAGGAGCTGAATCCAAAGGCCGCCATTATTACAACCGACTGGGCAAAATTGTCCGGTGAGCAGATTCTTAAGGTCATGGAAGGACAGGATAATCTGGAGATGAAGGCTCTTGCCGAGGCACATCATGCAAAGGAAGAGGCAGAACATGAGCATGAGCACCATCATCATGACCATGACCACGAAGAACATGAGCATCATCATGACCATGACCACGAAGAACATGAGCATCATCATGACCATGACCATGACCACGAAGAACATGAGCATCATCACGATCATGACCATGAGCATGATGAAAACTGTACCTGTGGCTGCCATGACCATGAGAACCATCACCATCATCATGCAGATGATGTATTTACCAGCTGGGGCAAGGAGACACCGCACAAATTCGAGCGTGCAAAACTTGAGGAAGTACTTAAGAAGTTTGTCGATTCTGACAATATCCTCCGCTCCAAAGGTATGGTGGAGAGTACCGATGGTACCTGGCTGTACTTTGATATGGTTCCGGGCGAGTATGAGATCCGTGAGGGTGAGCCGGATTACACCGGACGTATCGTGGTAATCGGAACGGAGATTCATGAGGATGAATTACTGAAGACATTTGGTCTTTAAAATGCTGTAAACCCCAATAAAAATGTAAGGAGAGCAATTATGGCACAGGATATTCCGGTATATTTATTTACAGGATTTATGGACAGCGGAAAAACAACTCTCGTAGAAGAAACGCTGTTTGAGAATAACTTCGGTGATGGTTCGAAAGGAATTATCATCATGTGCGAAGACGGCGAGAAAGAATATGACGAAGCAAAACTGGCAACCATCAACTTCAAGCTGGTAACGGTCGAAGAGGAAGAGGATTTTACGCCTGCAAAACTGCAGGAAATCCAGGACACCTATCAGCCGGAACAAATTTTTATCGAGTACAACGGCACCTGGGGGATGGACAAGCTGCTTGAGGCAAAAATGCCGGAGGGCTGGGTGATTGTACAGTCACTGGCAACCGTAGATTCCACGACGTATGATCTGTATATGAATAATATGCGTGCAATGATGCAGGAACAGGTTTTTTCCAGTGATGTGGTTATTTTTAACCGTACAGATGATGATACTGACCGCGGACATCTGCGCCGTACCATTAAGAACATCAACCGGAAAGCACAGATCGTCTATGAGCGCAAGGACGGAACGATTGATGAGCGCCCGGAGGAATTACCGTTTGATATCAATCAGGATGTGATTGAGCTGACCGATGCGGACTATGCGATCTGGTACATGGATGCCATGGAAAATTATAAGAAATACGATCACAAGAAAGTAAAATTCCTGGCTCTGGTATATAATCCGGATAAACTCAAGAAAGGCGTGTTTGTTCCGGGACGGTTTGCGATGACCTGCTGCATTGAGGATGTGACATTTATCGGTTTCAAATGTAAATATGACAGGGAAGAGGAACTTCCGCACAAGTCATGGATTACAATTACGGCAGAGATCCGTGTCGAATTTGCACGGGAATATAAGGGAAAAGGACCGGTTCTTTACCCGGTTTCCATCGAAAAAGCCCAGAAACCGGAAGATGAGCTTGTATATTTTTCGTAAAAAGTCGTTGCGAAAAGTGAAGAAGTCATATACAATAAAGAGGTGTGTTATGCACCTCTTTTTGTATTCAGCAGAAAAAGAGAACAGGGATTAGATTAAATTTATTACATACAGGAGGCAGTTTATGTACCCGATTGTTCGAAAAGAAACATTGGCAGATAACATTATCCTGATGGACATCAAGGCACCGCGTGTGGCCAATGAGTGTCTGCCGGGACAGTTTATCATTGCAAAGACAGATGAAGTAGGAGAGCGTATTCCGCTTACGATCTGTGACTATGACAGAGAGAAGGAGACTGTCACCATCGTGGTACAGACGATTGGCGCAGGAACCGAGCGTATGATGGCCTTAAATGAGGGCGATGCTCTCGAAGATTTCGTTGGACCTTTGGGATGTCCGTCCGAACTCTGTGAGGAGGAGAACCTTGAGGAGACCAGGAAAAAGAAAATTGTATTTATCGCAGGAGGTCTGGGAACCGCACCGGTATACCCACAGGTAAAATGGCTGCATGAGCATGGAATTGATGCAGACGTGATCATGGGTTCCCGTACCAAGGATCTGCTTTTTTATATGGATGAGATGAAGGCAGTAGCCGGAAATGTATATGTATGTACGGATGACGGTACTTACGGATTTCACGGAAATGGCTGCCAGCAGTTACAGGCATTGATCGATGAGGGAAAACATTATGACGTATGTGTTGCAATCGGACCGATGATCATGATGAAATTCGTTACAATCCTTACCAAGAAGCTTGAGATTCCTACCGTTGTATCCATGAACCCGATCATGGTAGACGGAACCGGTATGTGTGGAGCATGCCGTCTGATGGTTGGCGGTGAAGTAAAATTCGCATGTGTTGACGGACCTGAGTTCGACGGACATCTCGTTGACTTTGATCAGGCAATGAAGCGTCAGCAGCAGTATAAGACAGAAGAAGGCAGAGCAAAGCTCGCATATGAAGAGGGCGCTACCCATCACGGTGGATGCGGCCAGTGCGGAGGTGACAAGTAATGGAAGGATTAGTCAGAGTACCGGTTCGTGAGCAGGAACCAAAGGTTCGTGCTACGAATTTTGAGGAAGTATGTTATGGATACAACGAGGAAGAGGCAGTTGCAGAGGCTTCCCGTTGCTTAAATTGTAAAAACGCACAGTGTATGAAGGGATGTCCGGTTTCTATCAATATTCCGGCATTTATCGCACAGGTCAAGGAGCGCAATTTTGAGGAGGCTTATCATATTATCTCCGAGTCTTCCGCACTTCCGGCTGTCTGTGGACGTGTCTGCCCACAGGAGAGCCAGTGTGAAGGTAAATGTATCCGCGGTTTCAAGGGTGATCCGGTTGCCATCGGTAAATTAGAGCGTTTCGTTGCAGACTGGGCACGTGAGCACGGTATCAAGCCAAAGAAAGCAGAGAAGTTAAACGGACACAAAGTAGCCGTGATCGGTTCCGGCCCTGCAGGTCTGACCTGTGCCGGAGATCTGGCAAAGCTTGGCTACGATGTGACCATTTTTGAAGCACTGCATCGTGCCGGTGGTGTGTTAAGCTACGGTATTCCGGAGTTCCGTCTTCCAAAGGACAAGGTTGTAGCAGCCGAGGTAGAAAACGTAAAAGCACTCGGTGTGGATATCGAGACCAACGTTGTCATCGGTAAATCCGTAAAGATCGATGAGCTGATGGAAAAGGAAGGCTTTGAGGCTGTATTTATCGGTTCCGGAGCAGGACTTCCACGTTTCATGGGAATCCCTGGCGAGCAGGCAAACGGAGTATTCTCTGCAAACGAATTCCTGACAAGAAACAACCTCATGAAAGCATTTGAGGAAGGATATGAAACCCCGATTTCCCATGGAAAGAAAGTTGTCGTTGTCGGTGGTGGTAATGTAGCCATGGATGCTGCAAGAACCGCACTCCGTCTCGGCGCAGAGGTACATATTGTATACCGTCGTGGTGAGGAAGAACTTCCGGCACGTAAGGAAGAAGTACATCACGCAAAAGAAGAGGGAATCATTTTTGATCTGTTGCAGAATCCGACGGAAATTCTTGTCGATGAGAATGGCTGGGTAAAGGGTGTGCGCATCATCAAGATGGAACTCGGTGAGCCGGATGCGTCCGGAAGAAGAAGTCCGGTGGAGATTCCTGGTTCTGAGTATGAGATGGATTGTGATACCGTGATCATGTCACTCGGTACCTCTCCAAACCCACTCATTTCTTCCACAACCAAGGGGCTTGAGACAAACCGCCGCAAGTGTATCGTTGCAACCGAAGATACCGGTGCAACAAGCAAAGACGGTGTTTATGCAGGTGGAGATGCCGTAACAGGTGCCGCTACCGTTATCCTTGCAATGGGAGCAGGTAAGGCAGCTGCAAAGGGTATTGATGAGTACCTTTCCGGAAAGAACAATTAGACAATAACGGATAGAACTGATAAAAGTGGAGACGGCTGCCGCGTAATGTGGCAGCCGTTTTTGTATGAAGAAAAATGTCAGATACGAAGAAGCGTTTGACTTTTTCCTCTATGATGTATACAATAATCTGTAGTAAAAAAATGAGGAGAACCCTAGGATGAAGACATTAATAGATCTGATCACCGAGCAGGTGACAAATGCATTTACCGGTCAGGGATATGATGCAAAATACGGGAAAGTTACACTTTCCAATCGTCCGGACCTGTGTGAATACCAGTGTAACGGAGCAATGGCTGCAGCAAAGGAGTACAAGTGTGCACCATTCATGATTTCGGATAAGATTGCGCAGGCGCTGGCAGAAAACGAATTGTTTGAGAGCGTAGAGTCTGTAAAACCGGGATTTATCAATATGAAAGTAAGTCCTGCCTATCTGGCGAAATATGTCAGCGATATGAAAGCAGATGAGGGAAGATTTGGCTGTGACAAAGCGGCACATCCGAAGACCATTATTGTAGATTACGGCGGGGCCAATGTTGCCAAGCCATTGCATGTCGGACATCTGCGCTCTGCTGTCATTGGAGAGAGTATCAAGCGGATCGGCAAATTTATGGGACATCACATGATCGGTGATGTGCATCTGGGAGACTGGGGTCTGCAGATGGGACTGATCATTGTAGAATTAAAAGAGCGTAAGCCGGATCTGGTATACTATGATGAAAGCTATACCGGAGAATATCCGAAAGAGGCGCCGTTTACCATTTCCGAACTGGAGGATATCTATCCGACTGCCAGCAAAAAGAGTAAGGAAGACGAAGCGTTCCGTGAGGCTGCCATGGAGGCAACCAGCCAGCTGCAGGCCGGCAGACGGGGATACCGTGCACTTCTTGCACACATTCTGGATGTTTCTGTGACGGATTTAAAGAAGAATTATGATAACCTCAATGTCTCTTTTGAGCTCTGGAAGGGAGAGTCGGATGCACAGCCGTATATTCCGGATATGGTACAGATGATGAAGGATAAGGGCTTTGCCTACATGAGCGAAGGGGCTCTGGTTGTGGATGTCAAAGAGGATACGGATACAAAAGAGATTCCGCCATGTATCATTTTAAAGTCAGACGGAGCTTCCTTATACAGTACGACAGATCTTGCTACGATTGTGATGCGTATGCAGGATTACAACCCGGATGCCATTATTTACCTGACGGATCAGCGTCAGAGCATGCATTTCGTACAGGTATTCCGCTGTGCAAGAAAGACCGGACTCGTCGGACCGGATGTGGAACTGACCCATATCGGATTCGGTACCATGAACGGAAAAGACGGCAAACCGTTTAAGACAAGAGATGGCGGCGTTATGCGTCTGGAATATCTGCTTGATGAGATCAATGAGGAGATGCTCAAAAAGATTACAGAGAACCAGAAAGAAAAGGAAAACCTCGATATTTCCGAGGAAGAGGCAAAGCAGACTGCAAAAACGGTTGCTCTGGCAGCAGTCAAATACGGAGATCTGTCCAATCAGGCAAGCAAGGACTACTGTTTTGATATTGAGCGTTTTACTTCTTTTGAAGGGAATACAGGACCGTATATTTTATATACGATTGTGCGTATTAAATCCATTTTAAAGAAATACACTGCAAAAAAATTCGCTGCCGGATGCACCGATTCTTGGGGCACATTCTGCAAGTGAGAAGAACCTGATGCTTGTATTGTCACGTTTCAATGCCATGATGGAAAATGCATATGAGGAGAAAGCACCGCACAAGATCTGTGCATATATTTATGAACTGGCCAATGCATTCAACGGATTTTATCATGAGACAAAGATTCTTTCCGAGGAAGATTTTAAGGTACAGGCTTCTTATATCGGTCTTTTGGTACTGACCAAAAATATTCTTGAGACCTGTATCGATGTGCTTGGTTTTTCCGCACCGGACCGTATGTAAATCGGATGTTCTAAAATCACATATAAAACATATAAAACATATAAATGAGTCATAGGGATTTGTCCTTATGGCTCATTTTTTATGGAAAGAAACATGGAGGAAGTGACAGAATGGAGATTACAGAATATCTTCCGGTAGATTTTCGAACGCAGATGGAAGCAGAAACGTTGTGCGGGGCAGAAGAAATCCGGCTTCGGGTCGGACAACCGCTGGAAATTTTATATGCGGATGAGAAAGAAAAAGAGATTGGGCTGCTCACGGAAGCACATATGCGGGAGGTACTGAATTATCTGAGTGGATATTCCGTGTATGCACTGGAAGAAGAACTGCGACAGGGGTATTTTACACTGGAAGGCGGGCACAGGATCGGGGTTTCCGGGCGGGCAAGCTATGAGAAACACGGAACCTCAAGCTGTATGAAGCTGTTAAGCTGTATCAGCGGTTTAAATATCCGTCTGGCTCACGAAAAAAAGGGGTGTGCATCGGTACTGATTCCATGGCTGTATTGCGGAGAGAACGTATATCATACGTTTTTCTTTGCACCGCCGGGGGTCGGAAAAACAACATATTTAAGGGATTGTATCCGGCTGCTTTCGAAAGGAAATCACCTGCGTGCCGGGAAAAAGGTCGGGGTAGTCGATGAACGGTCGGAAATTGCCGCGTGTTACCGGGGAATTCCGCAAAACGATCTGGGCCCCCGCACGGATGTGCTGGACAATTGTCCGAAGGAACATGGAATCCATATGCTGCTTCGTCCATGTCCCGCACGATCATTGCAGTGGACGAACTGGGACTTGCCTGGACGGACGTTTGCTTGCGGTGGCAGACTGTGCCCGGTGCGGGGTATCGATCCTTGGAACCATACATGCCGGCAGTGTCTTAGAGGTTTTGCACCGCCTGCAGATGGGCGGACTGGATCTGATCCGCTCACAGATGCGGCTCATTGGTCTGCAGAGAAAACCGGACGGGCGCCGGATTCTCACCGTATATGAGGGAGGAGGAAACCCATTGTGGCAAGGATTTTCGGAACCGTCCTGATACTGGCAGGTGTGCCGGATTTTTGTACAAATGGGCAGAGGGGGAAAAAGCCAGACAGCGGATGGCGGGGGAATGGATACGCCTGTTTGTGCGCTGGGGATATGCACTGGAACAGGAACACGTGCGGTTGTACGATTTTTTGTCTTTTTATGAAACGGCAGATGCATCCATGCAGGCATTTCTGGATGAGGTCTGTGTATGTATGCGCAACCATCAGAATCCAAGCGGGCAGAAAATCTGGCAGGATTGTCTGCAGAAGCACAAAAGAGAACTGCAGATCGGGCAGGAGGGCTGGGAAATCCTTACGTCTGCCGCGGGAGCATTTTATGGCGAAAGCAGTGCAGAGAATCTGCGATGCAATGAAATCTGCAGAAAACGGATGGAAAAATTTCTGGCAGAGTCACGATTGGAATTTTTTAAAAAACAGCGGGTGTATCTGCCTGTTGGAATGCTGACCGGCGTGGTTATGATCATTCTTCTGGTGTAAAGGCGTAGGAAGGGAACCTTGAGTGTATGAGTGTAACAATTATTTTTAAAATTGCAGCGCTTGGAATTGTTGTGGCAGTACTCAGCCAGATTCTCAAGCATAGTGGAAGGGAGGAACAGGCATTTCTGCTGAGCCTGGCAGGTCTGATAATAGTGTTGTTCTGGATCGTGCCTTGTATCAGTGAACTGTTTACAACGATGGAAACCCTGTTTCGTATGTGATGTCTATGATAAAGATAGGAATGATCGGAATTGCTGCGGTTTTTCTGGCTCTTTTGCTGAAAAAAAGAAAAGGGAGAGCTGGCGTTGCTTGTGGGAATTGCAGCATCGGTTTTGATTTTCGGATACACACTGTCAAGAATTTCGTTTATCCTGGATTTTTTACGGGAACTGATGGACACGCTTCCGGTAGATCCGGCACTTTTGAAAGCACTGTTAAAGATGCTTGGAATTACATATGTTGCCGATTTTTCTGCATCGGTCTGCCGGGAAGCGGGATATGGATCTGTCGCAGGACAGATTGAACTGTTTGCAAAATTATCGATCGTTGCTTTGTCCATTCCGGAATTGTGGGTTTTGTTGCGGCTGATCGAACAGATGACTGGGGGGTAGAAATGAAAAAAATTGCTAAAATTTTGTTCTGGTCTGTTTTGTTCGTATGGATGATTTTTTTACAGCCGCAAAATGTGATGGCGGCCGAGGCGGATGAGATCATAAAAGAACTTGATTTTACGGATATCAATGCACAGACGCAGGATCTGCCGGAAAAGATGGATTTTGAAAAAATGGTGAATAAACTGGTGACGGAAGGAACCAACGGACTGGATGCGGGAATGATCTGTGAATATATTGCAGATTTATTTTTTTTAATGAAATCACGGCTGCAAAGCCAATGTTTTTGCAGATGTTTGCCATAGGACTTTTATTTGCGCTGTACGGAAAAGTGATGATGACGCGACAGGGGTATGTTTCGCAGATGAGCTTTTTTATTGTTTATCTTGGGGTGGTTCTGTTGTTGCTGCAATCATTTGCCCTGATCTCAGAGGTGGTAGATCAGGGGATTGACCGTCTGGTGGCATTTATGACCGCATTTGTGCCTTTGTATGCGGCAACGCTGTTTTGCTCCGGCAATGCGGCATCTGCGGGTTCCTTTTATCAGCTGGCATTCGGACTGATGTATCTGCTGGAACTGGGAATGAAATTTATTTTTCTGCCGGGGGTTCATGTGTTTGTGCTGCTTCTTCTGATGGATAACCTGTTTGAGGAAACAAAACTTGGAAAGATGGCGCAGCTGTTCGAAGACGGAATACGACTGGTCTTAAAAGGTGGGCTGACTGCCGTTATGGGAATCGGTGTTGTACAGTCTCTGATTGTACCTGCAAGAGACAGGCTTTCCACAAACAGTATTTTTAACAGTATATCCGCGGTTCCCGGAGTAGGAAATACCTTCGGTTCCGCAGCAGAGATCCTGCTCGGAAGCGGAATCCTCATAAAAAACAGCATTGGCGCGGCTTCCCTTATCCTTCTTCTTGTAATCGGGATGACACCGCTGCTGAAATCTTTCTGTTTTTCTGTGATGTACCGCCTGACCGCTGCATTTTTGGCACCGGTCGCAGACAGCCGGATTGCGCAGTGTGTGCAGGCCGCTGCCAGGGGATGCGCGCTTTTTTGTACCATACAGCTGGATGCGCTGCTTTTATTTTTTATTACCATATCCATGATCAGTGTTTCCACCAGTTTCATCTATTGAGAAGGGAGGAGAACATGGAAGTTGTACTTACATTTGTGAAAAATTATTTCGTGCTGATGCTGATTTTTTATCTGTTGTCATATCTGACACCAAAGGAAACCTATCAGAAATATTTTCATTTTTTTGTCAGCGTGCTCGTGATCACCGTGCTGGCACAGCCGCTTTTGGTCTATGTGGGAGGAATGAAAAAAGAAGAGGCAAGGCAGCAGCTGCATGAGATTGTCGAGCAGATGGAAAGCATAGAATATCAGGAGAAGGGAGAGAATATTTTTGAACAGTATCTTGGGAAAGTGGATCAAAAAGAGGAATAAATCGGATTTCGTTGTACTGATTCTGCTTGGGGTGATGGTAATGATCGTTGCGATGCCGACGGGGGCAAAACAAAGCCAGAAAGAAACACAGACGCAGGAACAAAAGGAGCAGCAGCTACAGACGGAAGATTCCTATAAAGAGCAGCTGCAGCAGCAGCTGAAGGAGCTGCTTGAACACATGGACGGGGTGGGAAAAACCCGTGTAATGCTGACATTTTCCGATGAGGGAACCGACCAGCTGGATAAAAATGTGACAAAAGATGGAAACAAAAAGGAAGAGACAACGGTGGTGTACGATACCGGTGATACCAGACAGCCCTATGTGATCTGCAGGCAGATGCCGAAAATTGAAGGGGTTGTGGTTGTGGCACAGGGTGGAGGAAATGCAAAGACCGTTACAGAAATTTCCAACGCGGTAATGTCATTATTTCCGGTGGAAGCGCATAAGGTAGTAGTAGTTAAAATGTCGGTACAGGAGGAATAGACGTGAAAAAAAGAGTGCATAAAAATCAGATTGTTATTACAAACGCTGGCGGTGCTGATTGCGGTGGCCGGTTATGTTACTTATGACAAAAAGGGCGCTGATATCAAAGATGCCGAGACGGTAGCTAATATGAATCAGGGTGCCGTAAGTGACCAGGCGGATAAAGATTATGAAACCGGGGAGGATCTGGATATCACAAGTAGCAAGGAAGATCTGGCGGATGCATCGACGGAAGATGTGGAAAATCCGGGAGAGACGGTACTTACCTCTGTGACAAGCGGGGATTCCGACTATGCGGCAAAAGTGAAACTTAACCGGGAACAGGTGCGTTCCAAAAATAAAGAAACCCTGCAGGCAATCATTGACAATGATTCTTTGGATGAGTCCAAAAAGAAAGATGCGGTCAATGAAATGATTACACTGACGGATATTGCGGAGAAAGAGTCCAATGCAGAAATGATGCTGGAGGCAAAAGGGTTTACGGATGTGGTTGTCAGTATGAATGATGACGGCTGTGATGTGGTTCTTAATATGGGGGAGGCAACCGATGCCAAGCGGGCGCAGGTCGAAGATATTGTAAAGCGTAAGACCGGAGTATCCGCAGATAAGATCGTGATCACTCCCATCCAGTAGCACTTGCAAATACATAGTTTTTAGTATAAAATGAGGTACAGTGTGCAATTGGTTTGGAGGATATACTGTGAGTGACTTAAGAAAAGAAATAGAAAAACGGCGTACATTCGCTATCATTTCCCATCCGGATGCAGGTAAGACGACTCTGACGGAGAAGTTCCTGCTTTACGGAGGAGCCATCAATCTTGCCGGTTCCGTAAAAGGAAAGGCAACAGCAAGACATGCGGTGTCTGACTGGATGGAGATCGAGAAGCAGAGAGGTATTTCGGTCACCTCGTCGGTGCTGCAGTTTAACTATGACGGATACTGTATCAATATTCTGGATACCCCGGGACATCAGGATTTCTCGGAGGATACTTACCGTACACTTATGGCGGCGGATTCCGCAGTCATGGTGATTGATGCAAGCAAAGGAGTAGAGGCGCAGACACGTAAGCTGTTTAAGGTATGCGTAATGCGCCATATTCCGATTTTTACATTTATCAATAAGATGGACCGTGATGCAAATGATACGTTTGAGCTTCTTGATGATATTGAAAATGAACTGGGAATCGCAACGTATCCGGTCAACTGGCCGATCGGTTCCGGAAAAGAATTCAAAGGTGTATATGACCGTCATACCAGAAAAGTTATGACATTTGCCGATACATTAAAGGGAACAAAAGAAGGTTCCGAAAAGATTATTGATATCGATGATCCGGCACTGATCGACGAGATTGGTGAGGAGAAAAAATCAATTTTGGATGACGAAATCGAACTTCTTGACGGTGCCAGTGCGGAATTTGATATGGAACTTGTGACAAAGGGAGAACTTTCCCCGGTATTTTTCGGTTCTGCCCTGACCAATTTTGGTGTGGAAACTTTTCTGCAGCATTTCCTGAAGATGACTTATGCGCCAATGGCCCGGAAATCAGACATCGGAATGATTGATCCGTTTCAGGAAGATTTTTCTGCGTTTGTCTTTAAGATTCAGGCAAATATGAATAAAAATCACCGGGACCGTATTGCGTTTATGCGTATCTGTTCCGGTAAGTTTACGGCGGGCATGGAAGTATTCCATGTGCAGGGAAACAAACAGATCAAGCTTTCCCAGCCGCAGCAGATGATGGCAGACGAGCGTAAAATGGTAGAAGAAGCATATGCGGGAGATATTATTGGTATTTTTGATCCCGGCATTTTCTCTATCGGGGACACCCTCACGACGGCAAAGGACAAGTTTCAGTTTGAGGGAATCCCGACATTTGCGCCGGAACATTTTGCACGTGTACGTCTGATCGACTCCATGAAGCGCAAGCAGTTTGTAAAAGGAGTAACACAGATTGCACAGGAAGGTGCCATCCAGATTTTCCAGGAATACAAAGGCGGTATGGAGGAAATCATAGTAGGAGTAGTTGGTGTGCTGCAGTTTGATGTACTCCGGTTCCGTCTGGAAAACGAGTATAATGTGGAGATCCGTCTGGAGAATCTTCCATATGAACATATCCGCTGGATCGAGAACAAGGATGAAGTGGATGTGGACGCGCTGACTGGTACTTCAGATATGAAGAAAGTTATTGATATGAAGGGAAATCCGCTTCTTTTATTTGTCAATGCATGGAGTGTCGGCATGACACTTGACCGAAACGAAGGACTCGTATTATCCGAGTTCAGTAAGAATTAATCAAAGGAGGAAAGATCATGGGAGTTGTAACAATTACAAAAGAAAACTTTGAAGCAGAAGTAGTCGGTGCAAAGGTGCCGGTCGTGATTGATTTCTGGGCATCCTGGTGTGGCCCTTGTCAGATGCAGTCACCGGTTGTGGATGCAGTTGCAGAATCGATGGGAGATCAGGTGAAAGTATGCAAAGTAAATGTGGACGAGCAGCCACAGCTTGCATTAAATTACCAGATTGTGAGTATTCCTACGCTGGTATTCATGAAAGATGGAATGTTTCAGAAGAAGATGGTAGGGTTACAGACGCAGGATGCGATTGAGGATTACCTGAAAACACTTCTTGACGCGTAGCAGGATACAACGTATAATAAAAGGCAGTTGCAGGGCGACTGTCTTTTTTATTTCCCCATTTAAAATTTTGCATTGACAATACAAACAAAATATACTACTATTAGAACATAGATACGAACATAAGTTCGATAAGAAGGAGAATATTATGGCAAAGGACGATAAATTAAAAGCACTGGATGCGGCAATCGCACAGATCGAGAGACAGTATGGCAAAGGATCTGTGATGAAGCTGGGGGACAATTCCGCAAATATGAACGTGGAAACGGTTCCTACAGGGTCACTCAGTCTGGATATTGCATTGGGACTCGGAGGACTTCCGAAAGGACGTATCATTGAGATTTACGGACCGGAGTCCAGTGGTAAGACTACCGTTGCACTGCACTGTGTGGCAGAGGTGCAGAAGCAGGGCGGAATTGCCGGATTCATTGACGCAGAGCATGCGCTTGATCCTGTCTATGCAAAGAATATCGGTGTTGATATTGACAATCTCTATATTTCCCAGCCGGACTGCGGAGAGCAGGCACTTGAGATCACCGAGACCATGGTGCGTTCCGGAGCAGTCGATATTGTAATTGTCGATTCGGTAGCAGCTCTTGTGCCAAAGGCGGAAATTGACGGAGATATGGGAGATTCCCATGTGGGCCTGCAGGCACGTCTGATGAGTCAGGCGCTTCGTAAGCTGACCGGTGTGATCAGCAAGTCAAACTGTATTGTAATCTTTATCAACCAGCTCCGTGAAAAAGTTGGTGTTATGTTTGGAAATCCGGAGACGACGACCGGTGGCCGTGCACTTAAGTTTTATTCTTCTGTCCGTCTGGACGTGCGCCGTGTAGAACAGCTGAAGCAGGCAGGAGAAGTCATTGGTAACCATACCCGTGTCAAAGTCGTAAAAAATAAAGTAGCACCGCCATTCCGTGAAGCAGAGTTTGATATCATGTTTGGAAAGGGCATTTCCAAAGAGGGAGATATTCTGGATCTGGCAGCAAATGTCGGAATTATCAGCAAATCTGGTGCATGGTATGCTTATGAAGGAGACAAGATCGGACAGGGACGTGAAAATGCAAAAACGTATCTGCGTGAAAATCCGGAATTCTGTAAGATGATCGAGGAAATGGTGCGTGAACATTATTTTGCACAGGAGGATGAGACCCCGGAAGGCGAAGAAGAGACTCCGGTATCTGCAGATGCGGAAAGCAAGAATGAATAAGATATGGTTACAGTGACAGAGTGTACGACTCTGGGAAAGGGCAGGCTTCGTTTCCATCTGGATAATGGAACGGAGCTTGTTCTTTACCGGGGAGAGGCAAAACAGTTTCGGATGCGGGAAGGAAGCACACTTTCGGATGAAGAGGAGCATCAGCTGATTTATGAAGTGGTGGGAAAGCGTGCAAAGAGAAGAACCATGCATCTGCTGGAACAGATGGACCGTACAGAGCAGCAGCTGCGGGAGAAACTGAAACAGGGCGGATATCCGCAGGCGTGTATTGATCTTGCACTTGAATATGTGAAATCTTTTCATTATGTCGATGATTACCGCTATGCATGTACCTATATCAATTATCGTCAGGATCGTATGAGCCGCTATCAGCTGAAAGTAAAACTGTATGGAAAAGGAGTTCCTGGAGAAGTGATTGATCGTGCCCTTGAGGAATGTTATGAGGGGGACGAACAGGAGCAGATCATACATCTGCTGGAAAAGAAAAAGTTTGACGCGCAAAATTCTGACCAAAAAGAATTTACACGTGTTTACCAGTATCTGATGCGCAGGGGCTTTCGGAGCAATGATGTGCTGCATGCTATGAAAAGTAAACAATGAAAGCACGTATTGCTTGACATATTTAAGCAAAAAGGATAAAATTATAATGTTGTAGAAGTATGACATGGAAGACTAATATTTCTTTTTGTTATATGTACAATGAAAACTTAATAAAGGAGGTGCTCCTGTGCCACAAGTAATTATTGCTGTTGTTATCACACTTATAATTACTGCGGTTGCTGTATGGTTTATCTCGACTGAATATCACAAGAAGGTAGCAAATACCAAGATTGGAAATGCAGAAGAGCAGGCCAGAGGCATCATCGACGAGGCCGTGAAAAATGCCGAAGACAAGAAGCGCGAAGCTATGCTTGAGATCAAAGAAGAAACCATTCGTTCCAAGAATGAGATCGACAAGGAGATCAAAGAGCGTAGAAATGAAATTCAGCGTAACGAGCGTCGTATTGTGCAGAAGGAAGAAAATCTGGACAAGAAACTCGAAGCGATTGAAAAGCGTGAGGCAAGTTTCCGTGCCAAAGAAGAAGATTTAAAGAAGCAGAAAGTTGAGATAGCAAAGCTCAACGAACAGCGCGTACAGGAACTGGAAAGAATTTCAGGATTAACCTCTGAACAGGCAAAAGAATACCTCTTAAAGACCGTGGAAGAAGATGTGAAGATTGACACTGCGAAGATGATCAAGGAAATGGAAGCGCAGGCGAAGGAAGAAGTCAACAAGAAGGCAAAGGACTATGTAGTTACTGCAATTCAGAAATGTGCTGCGGATCACGTTGCTGAAACCACAATCTCTGTTGTACAGCTTCCGAATGATGAGATGAAAGGCCGTATCATCGGTAGGGAAGGACGAAATATTCGTACACTTGAAACGATGACAGGAGTAGATCTGATCATTGATGATACGCCGGAAGCAGTTATCCTTTCCAGCTTTGATCCGATTCGAAGAGAAGTTGCAAGAATTGCACTTGAAAAGTTGATCGTGGATGGACGGATTCATCCGGCTCGTATCGAGGAAATGGTTGAAAAAGCGCAAAAAGAAGTAGAGACAATGATTCGTGAAGAAGGCGAGGCTGCTGTATTAGAAGTCGGCATCCACGGCATTCATCCGGAGCTTGTCCGGCTTTTAGGCAAAATGAAGTATCGTACCAGTTATGGACAGAATGCATTGAAACATTCGATTGAGGTCGCACAGCTGACAGGTTTGCTTGCCGCAGAAATCGGTGAGGATGTCCGTATGGCAAAACGTGCGGGATTATTACATGATATTGGTAAGGCTGTAGATCATGATATGGAAGGTTCCCATATCCAGCTGGGTGTGGAACTGTGTAGAAAGTACAAGGAATCACCTCTTGTCATCAATGCAGTGGAAGCACATCACGGTGATGTGGAGCCGGAGAGTCTGATTGCATGTCTGGTACAGGCAGCCGATACCATCAGTGCTGCACGTCCGGGTGCGAGAAAAGAAACTTTGGAAACATACTCAAACCGCTTACAGCAGCTTGAGGATATTACAAATAGCTATAAGGGTGTAGAAAAATCTTTTGCAGTTCAGGCAGGTAGAGAGGTTCGTATCTTAGTTGTTCCTGAGCAGATCAGCGATGCGGATATGGTTCTTTTAGCCAGAGATATTTCAAAACAGATTGAGACTGAGTTGGAATATCCGGGTCAGATCAAGGTAAATGTGATCAGGGAATCGCGTGTTGTTGACTACGCTAAGTAATTGTGAAAATAGTAAACTTAAAAAGGCTTAAGAGCAGCGGAAAGCGGATTAGCCTTTTTTTATATTATAATGTGCTGTAAAATAAATACATTGGGATTTCACGGAACGTATAGAATAAAAAGGAGGGACCAGTACAGCACGGCTGCACTGGCCAGATTATGAAAAAAATGATCGAAAGGTTTTGGTTCCTTTTGATGATTTCACTATACCGGAAAAGTGTGAAATGGATATGTTACAAATTTGAAGAAACTGTGAACGATGAAAAATATCCGGGGATGATGTCCGGACAGGAAAGAGAGGCTTGAAATATGGTAGAGCATGTAAAACGATTGAAGAGAGAACTGGTATACAAGGGAGCAATTCTGGATATCTACAAAGATACGATGGAACTTCCGGATGGAAACAAAGCAGAGTGGGATTTTGTATCCCATCGTATGGGCGCAGCCGCCATTCTTCCGGTTATGAAGGATGGAAGAATTGTGATGGTGCGTCAGTACCGCAATGCGCTGGAGAGAGAAACACTTGAAATTCCGGCCGGCTGTCGGGACAGTAAGACGGAAGATACGGCGTATTGTGCGGCACGGGAGATGGAAGAGGAAACGGGATACCGCAGCACGAATGTGAAACATTTATTATCCCTGCGTACGACGGTGGCATTTTGTGATGAGGCGGTTGATATTTTTGTAGCTACCGATCTGGAAGTGGGAACCCGGCATCTGGATGAAGCGGAATCCATTGATGTGGAAATTTACACACTGGAAGAGTTGTGCGATATGATCTATGAAGGAAAAATTCAGGATGGAAAAACCATTGCTGCAATTATGGCATATGCGGCAGCAAAAAAAGGCGGAATGGGAAAACATCTGGATTTATAAAAATGGAATAAAGAAAACGGACAGGGCATAGGCTGAAAAGAAAAGAGTTTTAGGAATTTTTATGAAAAAGGAACTGGCGATTGGAATCTGTTTTGGCCTGGCGGGAATTTTATGTACCTGTCTGTTTGGATATGAATATTTTACGACTTATGGATTTTTAAATGCGTATCATATGAAAGCATTTGCGGCATCGGATACCGGGTATTTGCCGCTTCTGGCAAATATTTTATGGGAAAGGGGAAAAGTGTTTGTGATTATTGCAATCCTTTCCCTTACTGCTTTAAAAGCAATTTTGCCATTATTATTGCGCTGCCTGATTTATTTTACCGGCGGGGTATTTTTTGCTGCCTGTGTGATGAATATGGGGATTCTTGGAATTGTTTTTTTTTCTGGTATCGTGGCTGCCGCATGGAATTTTGTATCTTGCAGCGCTTGCGCTTTTACTGCTGGTAGAACCGCACAGGTTTTATAACCGGAAAAATCCATGGCTGCTGCGGCTGGCATGGGGGATGGGAGTTGCGGTACTGGTACTTCTTGGATGTGTATTGGAGGCGTCTGTTGGAATCCGGCTGTTACGTTTTGTTGTAGAAAAATTATAAAAAAATGGAGTGCAAAAGGAACACTTTTTACACTCCATTTTTTGTTTTCAGACAAAAACTGTTTACTTTGCGTTCATCTCCGCAATGTCATAGATCAGCTGTTTGGAATCTTCCCATCCGAGACAAGGATCGGTAATGGATTTTCCGTAAATATGATCTCCGATAGACTGATTTCCCTCTTCAATGTAACTTTCAATCATCAGACCTTTTACCAGAGAACGGATATCGGAAGAAAGCTGGCGGTTATGCATCACTTCTTTTGCGATACGGATCTGTTCCTTAAACTTCTTTCCGGAGTTGGAATGGTTGGTATCAATGATGGCTGCCGGATGGATGACATCCATTTTTTCGTACATCTCATGAAGACGGATCAGATCTTCATAGTGATAATTCTGGGTGGTATTGCCGTGCTTGCTGACTGCACCGCGAAGAACCACGTGAGTCAGAGGATTTCCGGTTGTCTCCACCTCGTATCCGCGATAAACGAAATGATGCGGATGCTGTGCCGCGTATACAGAATTGAGCATAACAGAAAAATCACCACTGGTAGGATTTTTCATTCCGGAAGCGACATCAAAACCACTGACCGTCAGACGATGCTGCTGATCTTCTACCGAACGTGCTCCGATGGCAACGTAGGAGAGAAGATCCTCGACATATCCCCCAGTTTTCCGGGTAAAGCATTTCATCGGCACAGGTAAGACCGCTTTCTTCGATTGCACGGATGTGCATTTTACGCATGGCGATCAGACCCTCGATCATATCCGGAGCTTTTTCCGGATCTGGCTGGGAAGCAATACCTTTGTAGCCTTCGCCGGTTGTACGTGGTTTGTTGGTGTAAATACGCGGAACTAAGATGACCTGATCCTTGACATCTTCCTGGATTTTGGTCAGACGGCTCACATAATCACATACAGAAT
>ENA-OQBD01000498-OQBD01000498.1-human-gut-metagenome-genome-assembly--contig:-NODE-498-length-21150-cov-3.177663_pt1 | contig 21150 bp, 19 predicted proteins | sample MGYA00242742_ERZ504543 | MGnify/ENA primary metagenome ERZ504543 (study PRJEB26092, sample SAMD00036239) | human gut metagenome | host: Homo sapiens | study: EMG produced TPA metagenomics assembly of...
AGTCATATCTGGACGTAAATCCCAGATAAATCTTATCCCGGAAGGAACACATACAAAGCTCTACTTTCGGCGTACTTGTATAAACACCAAAATACCTGATATACGTCTCATAGCTTTCCGGCATCCGGATAATTCCCATGTTGGAAAAAATAGCGGTCACATCACTTTCTGCCGTCCTCGCCCCGATATTGATACAAACATTTTTCAGTTCCAGCGGCGCAAATTTCAGGATTGGATGCACCTGCAAGGCGAAGTAATCGTTCATCCGCTTCTCCATCTTTTCCGCTGTCAGTTCTTCTTTAAAGCATGCATTTACTTTTTGCACAACATCTGTGAACTCTTCTTTTCCACCCTGAAAATGATATCCCGGTTCGATCCAGTTGAAGAAATTGAGCATTGTATTGGTCGGAAAGAAATTACGCAGATTTACCGGAACCATCAGTACAACCGGCTTGCTTTCCTGCCGTCTTGTCATTGTCCGGTGAATCGCACACAGATATACCGCCGTCAGAAATACCGTCATCGATACACCATAAGTCTTTGCCTGACGCCTCAGTTCTTCGACCGGGATTTCTGCCTCTGTCGTCTGCAGGCTTCCAAGCTCGCGCCGGTTTCCGCGAAGCTGATGCGCTGCCGGTTTTTTCTCCTTTTTGCGGTCTGCCTGGCGGGAATAATATCTTTCAAATCCATCTGCTTCCTGATCGAAAAGGCTCTCCGAATACTCTGACAGAACCACATCCTCCAGTCCATCCTCATGATGTGCCAGATACAGATAATTTTTCACCAGCTCCCGTACAAATTCACTGGCACCGGTTCCGTCCGTCAGCACATGAAAGACCTCAAAATTGATTCTCTTTTTGTAATAAGTCACTTCAAAAAGCAGATCTCTCTTATCACGGATATAAAGGCTGCTGCACGGCTCCTTATACTCCTCTCTTACAACCGGTCTTTTATTACTCTGTTCCAGATAATGCCAGAACAGTCCCTTTCGCAGCACGGACAGAAAGATCGGATATTTTTCCAGTGTCCTGTCTACTGCCTTCTGCAGGATCTCCTGCTGTATATCCTCTTTCAATTCACAGTAGAACCGGAATACACGGGTATCCCTTTTACTGCTCGCCGCCGGAAAAAGCTTCGCTGCATTGTCCAGCCTTCTCCAGTGCTTTACATTTGTCTGCGGCATTTTCTATTCCCCCTCCAGAAAATGATTGATATATTCAAAACTTTCCTGTACATGCAGACTCCGGATTCCCAGTGCAAAATATCCGTGAAGTGCATCCTTGATCCGGTGTACTTCCACCCGGTTACCTGCCTCTGCAAGACGTCTTCCATACGCTTCTCCCTCATCCCGGAGCGGATCAAATTCTGACGTCAGGATCAGTGTATCCGGCTGTCCTGACAGATCTTTCTCCAGAATCGGTGCAAAATATGGATTTAACTTGTCCTCTTCCGAACCTGCATAAAGATTGATATAATCTTTTAATTTGCCTGCCGTCAGAAGATAATCCTGCCCGTTCTCCCTTACAGAAGAGAACAGACTCTTCTCTGAATAATCATTATTGACTGCCGGATAGATCAGAATCTGTCTCTTTGGCATAAATTCGCCACGATCCCGTGCCATAATGGACAATGCAGCTGCCAGATTGCCACCTGCACTGTCTCCAATCAGAGTAATATCCTCCGGCTTTGTATCCGGATGCGTATACAATGCTCTTGCCACGGCATAGCAGTCCATAAGCCCGGTCGGGAACTTGTGCTCCGGCGCGAGGCGGTATTCTACTGCTGCTACAGTCTGCCCCGTCGCCTGTGCCATCCGGGAACATACTCTCTCATAATTTTCCACATGCTCAGTCGCCCATCCTCCTCCGTGAAGGAAAAGCATGATCTTTCGTCCCTTGATCTGATCTTTTTCCAGACACGATGTTTCATCCGGGAAAAATACCCGGATCGGAACTTCATAATCGCCGTTATATACCTGCAGATCCATTTTTTTATAAAAAATTTTCATCGGATCCAGTCTTTTCAGATCCGCAATCTGCCTTGATACTTCTACATCAATCCCTCCAAAAGACAGGATTTTCAGGATTGCTTTTGTTGCTATATTGATTGCCATATTTTTCTGTCCTCATTTATTTTTTCATACAGATTTATTCTACCATAGAATGATGTCCCCTACCACTCTTTCTCTTTCCATCTTTGCTACATTAACCCATTTTCAATTTTTCAGATTTCACAATTATCTCATTATTTATTTGACACAGACTGTCAAAACAGTTACCATACACTTATGCACAAGGAGGGTGTATTTGTTTTATGAATAATAAAAAAATATAGACGAACTATTTTGATGACAACTTTGAAGTAACTTATACAGGCGATCTCCCGTCGATCCCTGTGGGGCAGGATGATTATGACGACCGGTATGACGACACAGACTACCTTAACGATTATGAAACTGACGACTACTACGATGAAACAGACAGACTTGCTCCTGATTATGACGATGATTATGAAGAAGAGGATTCTTATTATGACCGCCAAAGACCAGCCAGACGGACAGAACGGAGAAATTCCCGCAGACGTCCCGATTCCTCTTCCGAAGAACTGGCTGCTCCAATCCGGAATATTGCCCGCACCGGAAGTACTGCCGCTGAGAAACTGACCACTTTCATCCTTCGCCCGGCACCGGTTCTGATGTCCGCCATCATCCTGGCGATTACCTTTTTTTCATTCTGGAATCAGCTGTCTGATTATGGAGATATCAATACACTGACATCCAATCCAGATCTTGCTCTGATTGCTTATCTGGCTGTCGGAGGGGTTATGCTGATCTGGATGCTGTCTACGTTCTTTTTCACATTAAGTGGCATCCGGCACGGAACCGGACGCGGACTTACTTATTTTGTCCTGGTATATGTTCTGTCCTACCTCTTCAGTCTAGCCGCAGCTGCAATTCCTGCTGATGTTCAGTTGCTGACCGGTATCCGAGGCGGTATCCTGGTATTTGGTTCTCTTTACCCGGCATATTTTCCATTCTGCGTGGTGGGAATTATTACTTGTATTTTACGGAAAATTTTGAAGTAAAACATTCCTCATACTAAGGCATATGCCTTAGGGCATCCTCATATGGTGTTTTGCTTTATAAGTGAACAACAACTAATTACATGCGAAAAAAGAGTAAGTCAAATCACTCATCTATCTGATTTGACTTACTCTTTTCTTACTTTTGTTTCATTCCCGATGTGTTTTCCAACTTTTGTACTATTTTTTCTATATCATATTCCGGTGCATAGGTTTTGGCAATATCATAGATTCTCTGTATTGTCAAGACCTCCTCTTCCAGAAAGTCTGCAATTTCCTCTGCTGACATCCCTTTTTGCAAATTTTTTTATAACAATTGAAACTAATGCTTCCCTGTACCCTTCTTTACGCCCTTCTTTACGCCCTTCTTTACGCCCTTCTTTACGTCCTTCTTCACGTCCTTCTCGCATCCCTATTATTTTTGCACTTTTCATAAACGAATTATGATCCCACAAAATTTTTTTGTCTTTCTTCGTATTCTCTTCTTTTTCTTTCATCTGCACTCATCTTCTCCAGACATTCATAAGCTTTCTTTAATATATTCATTTTGCTCTGCCATCTTTGCAAAATCCTTTCTGTTCTTTCCGCTCATAAATCGCATCCACTGGATGATCCCAGTTTCATTCTGACTTTCCGGTGGCAACTTTTTCAATTCCAGAATATGAATCTGCAGCAAGTCCGTCAGCACTTTCTCCAGTCTCTTTATCACAGAACATTCCCGCATGATAACATCTGGTATCATTTTCAAAGAAATTAAAGTCCAAAATTCCAACATGAATGCACGGTTTAATTCTATCATAAGTATCCCCTGTTTTCATTTGATCCGTTACCATCTTTGACAGATAATAAAAGCTTCTCTGAAACCAAAATTCAAATGGCACCACTTGCATTTCCAAATCCATCTGCTCTCCATTTTTCAAGAGAACTCTTACATCCAGAATCCCGTATTTATCTTCCGGATATTCTTTCCTTAAAATTGTTGGCATCAACTTTGTTTTCTGAATTTCTTCTGGATCTTTCTTTAGAATTGCCGCATCAATCCCTGTCTTACTTTTGCATTCTCCATTAATTCTTTGAATGCAGAAATCTACCGTTGGATGCATTATAAAGCTATCCTGATTTTCTGTTAATTGTTTCTTTTCTTCTGTCATATGATTCCCCTTTCTGCATTGTAAAAATATAGAAAGGAAAATCTGACTTTTCTACTATAAATATTTTAACATACTGTCATCCTTTGTAAAGGCAAACTCCCATACTTCTATATTTTCTTTTGCTTTGTTCATTGTCGGGAGTTTACTCGAAAATTGAGCACCGAAAATGAGATACCTTCTGATTATGGTTAATTAGATACTTTTTCGATTTTAGAACTAAATCGAAGTAAAATAACTCTATCACATTTTCCTGAAATCTTATACCCTGCATAACATTTTCGAGCACTTTCGCTGCATTTCAATCATCAGACCATTTTATATGCATATCCAAAAAAATCCCGTACTCCATGTACAAATCACATGAAATACAGGATCTTTTTATTTATCTAACTAGAATTTGATAACTCCAAGAATTATACCTGAGATCAGACAGATAATACTTACACCCCAGATCCAGAAGAAACTGTTCTTGATGTGGTCTTTGATCTCCACACCGGCAAGACCGGTTCCAAGGAAAGTAGCAGGAACAACCGGGCTGATGAAAGTTGCACAGTTACGGCAAACAACCATTGCAATGGCGATATGTGCCGGATTTACACCAAATTCGTTTCCGATTCCGATCAGTACCGGAAGCATTCCGAAGAAGAAGGAATCGGTATCAAACATCAGTGTAAGCGGTACAGATACCAGACCTACGATAAGCGGTAAAAATCTTCCCATAGACTGTGGAACTACGTTTGCAAGTACATTAGCCATATGAGTCATGATCTCTGTTTGCTGCATCACTCCAAGGAATACACCTGCACAAAGAATCGTAGATGCCATGGTAAGTGCCGGGCCTGCATGGGATTTAATGATCTTACCCTGCATTTTTGCACCCGGGTAGTTTACAAAAAGTGCTACTGCACATCCTACCATAAAGATATAGTAAGACGGTACCTTTGCAAGAACCAGGTTTACGATCACTACCAGTGTTACGATTACATTGAATACAAAGCATTTCGGTCTTGCAAGCTCATTCTTTTCATCATCTGTTACGGCTTCATCTTCAATTCCGCCATACTCGATCTTTTCTGCTGAAGAAGTGCCTGCACCTCTCTTCTTTTCGATATTTCCCCAGATAAATGCTGTTCCAAGTGCAATAAAAATACCTACAACCTGCATTGGAATGATCTGTTTCCACAGTGCATTTGGTTCAATTCCAAGGACAGTAGCCGCACGCATTGTCGGTCCGCCCCATGGCAGAAGGTTCATAACACCCATTGCAGACACGCAGATAAGCATCAGGGTTGTCGGTCTCATATTCAGACGCTTGTAAACCGGGAGCATTGCCGGAATTGTGATCAGGAATGTAGAGGCACCGCCTCCATCCAGATGTCCGATCATGGCAATGATACAGGTCATCATGGCAACACCGACTACATTACTTCCGACTTTCTTCATCAATGCATTGATGATCTTGTCGAACATTCCTACATCTGTCATAATTCCAAAGAAAAGTACAGAGAAGATAAACAGTGCTGCAGTACCATGTACTCCGGCTACACCAGCTGTTACAAATTCCCCCATTTCTTCAATCGTAAATGTTCCGGTTGCTACAAGGATCGCACCTGTTACAGTTGATACACTGACAAATGCAAGAGCCGGTACCGTTACATTTCTTAAGAGCAACGCAATCACAATAATGATGGTTGCAAATCCCAATAAGGCAAGCATTGCTTCACTCATGGCATTTTCTCCTTCCTTTTGTACGGGTACTTTTTCGTACCATTTATTTGATGATTCCATTATAAAAACCCAACCTTACACTCTTACAGATTCCTCCTTACATTTTGTTAAGGTAAATCTTTAAAAGTATTAAGGTTGGGTTTGTCTTATCTTACACCTTACTGATATCTGCGTCTTTTTTCTTATACCGGCTGGCTGGCACAATTCCGAATTGCCTCAAGAATCGCAGTATCCGATACCGGTTTTTCTACATATCCGTCAATGATTCCTTTCTTCCAGGCCTCTGCCACCTCACGGCTGACTCCATCAATAATAATAAGCTTCAGCATGTCCGGATATCTTCCTGCAAGCGACATACAGAAATCCACTCCACTGCAATCCTCCATCGTCTCGTCTACTACCAGCACATCTGCCTCCTGCTGTTCCAGACATTTTTGCAGTTCTTCTCTTTTCATACAGGTCTGAATCTGGATCCCGATCTTCTCAAAATTCTTTTTCAGCAGCTGCAATACCTTTGCATTGTCATCTGCCACCACGATCCGATAATCCTTTCTGGGAATATTCTGCACAATCTGTGGCATATGCTCTGTATCCAGTACCGGAAGGTAGATATGAAAAGTACTTCCTTCTCCTTTTTTGCTCTCTGCATAAATATATCCCTTATGTGAAGTAATAATCTGCTCCGCAAGTGCCAGTCCAAGTCCGGTACCCTCTCCCCCTTTTTTCGTTGTGAAAAATGGATCAAAAATCTGACGCAGCGTCTCTTTATCCATTCCACACCCATTATCTCTCACCTGAATATGGATATACTTTTTCCATACATCCGATAGCTTTTCAATCACTCCCTGAGCCAGTTTTTCATTTTTTTCTGAATTGCAGGATATTTTGATATTTCCTTGATTTTTTCCAATCGCATGCACCGCATTAACGCAGACATTTAAAAGCACCTGGTTCAGCTGTGTCGCATTTCCAAGGATCATTTCATCATCTACCCGAAACTCACTTTCCATATGGATCAGAGGCGTGCAGACAGATTCCATCATCCTTTCTGCACGCGTCATGAATTTCTTTATCGAAATATTTTTATAAACGGTCTCTACATTCTTTCGACTCAGGGACGAAATCTGGCGCACTACATCCTTTGCTTTTTCCGAAGCCTCATAAATTTCTTTTGCACTGTCCTGTTCTTCTGATCCTTCCGGAAGTTCCATCATCAGAAGCTCTGCATATCCCATGATCGGAGTCAGAAAATTATTGAATTCATGTGCGATACCACCTGTCATAGTTCCCATGATCTGAAGTCTTTGCTGATGTGCGATACTCTGTTCACTCCGATGCATTTTTTCCAACTGCTCATTCAGTTCTTTCAGATCATTGATCTCCCGCACAGCTCTTCTCATATCACGCATCACTCTGCCAAATAAGACAACCGCAATACCGGCAGCCAACAAAATACCAACAAAAATACATACCATTTTCAAGAAACCTTCAGCTATCGGTTCGTACAGATCATCGTAGTCAATCACCGCACTGACTACCCAGAAGCTGTCTCCGATCTGAACCGGAGAATATGCACTGATTTTCTGTACTCTCGGACGTTCTTCATTTGTCCACCAATACGAATAATAATGAGAAATACCTTCTTTTCTCTTCTTCTGATCCTCAATCATCTTCTCCAGACTGGAGTAATCCAGATCCGGATACATTTTCTTCCTTCCTGCAATAACCGGAATTCCCCACTGTTCTTTCTTCGGATGCATGATGATCGTTCCTTCTGCATCTTTGACAACAATGTATCCATTCGTTCCGATGTGAATTCCCGAAATCAGTTTCTGATAGTATTTTTCCGCATCGATCATCAGACAGATCTTTCTCCCATCCTTCAAAACACGCTTATATACATTATAGATTTTCCCACTTGTATCTTTTTCCATATAAATGCTATTCTTTGCCGAGCTTTGAGTGAGCAACTGTGAACTTACAATCTGTACATCCTTGACACTCTCTGAAAGCTTTCCCTGTTCGTCTTCCAGGTACAGATTCGTGATAAAACTGGTCTGTGTGTCTATAAATTCCCGATATAGTTGTTTTGCCTCATCCTGCGGTCTGTTCTCTGCTGTTTTCGCAAGAAAGCTTAAACTTTCCTCATATTCCTCTGTGGACATCGCCATATTTTCGCTCAGGATTCTGGTTGTCAGGAGCATCTGTTCCTCCTGGTTCTGCATCAAAGTATCTCTGTACTTTTTCCAAACACCAAATCCTGCAAATACAAGAATTACGATTAAAAAAAGTGGAATCGCAGCAATCAGTGTCTTTTTGTTTTTCTTCATATATTCTCGTCCCCGGTTTGTTATCAATTGACTTGTTCTCTTTCTAATATTATAATGTTTTTTATAAGTTGTATAGAATTTATTGAAATTTTTACTTTTGGGAGGTTGCCTCAATGGCTGACAAAATACTGATCGTAGATGATGATCCGGCAATCTGTAAGCTACTGGAAAAAGTAATGCACAGCAATGAGCTGGAAACAACAACAGTAAACTGTGGGCTGGATGCTCTGTCCATCCATGAAAAATCATAACTTTGACCTGATCCTTATGGATATCATGCTGGGAGATATGGAAGGGTTTGAAGTTATCAAAAGGCTTCGCAATCAGGGGATCAGTACTCCGGTTATGATCGTCAGCGGACGTAATGAAGACTATGATTCTCTGTACGGGCTTTCACTTGGAGCGGATGATTATATCACCAAGCCGTTCCGACCGCTTGTACTTGGTGCCAAAGTAAAAGCACTGATCCGCCGCAACAAGAATCTGGTACTCGACAATTCCGATACTCTGGAATGCGGTCCATTCAGCTATGATACCACAACCATGCGTTTTTACAAAAATGGCGAAGAGCTGATCCTTTCTTCCAAGGAGTCTGCACTTCTTCTGCTCTTTATGAAACATCCGCAGCAGGTTTTCACCAAGGACATGATCTATGAGCATGTCTGGGGCAATACGGTTGCCATTGATGACAATGCGATCATGGTCTACATCAACCGGCTTCGTGGTAAGATTGAGGACGACAGACAGAATCCGGCGTATATCCTGACGATCCGCGGACTGGGATACCGTTTTGTTCCGTAAACGACCTTTTCATCAAGAAGAGGCTCCATCCGGAACCTTCTCCTAATAAAAAAGAATGTGCCTTGGCACATTCTCGCGCCGAGCGCGTTGCTGAGCGCCAGTGGCGCTCGTTAAGCAACGACCGAAGCGGAGCGTAGACCGCTTGCGACATTCTTCATCTTCGTGCGAGTGCGCATCTCCGGCACGCAGTGCCTTTTATTTCATAGGAAGTTCCTTTGGAATTTCCTATGAAATAAAAAGATGACTTTTCACCCGCTCATTTGTGAAAAGTCATCTTTTTTATTCCTCACCAGTCTGGTGCAGTCCATATTCATGGCAGAAAATTTGATTCCCGTTCTCAGTTATTATACGCTCTATTTTACAACTGGAAAGAGGTTCTGGACTGTCCCATTCTCGTTTGGAATTTTATTGCACAGCATCGCAAGAAACAGTGAGGTGGCAAGTAGATCGGCACACCCACCCGCGCTGATACCACGCTTTATATACTCCGCATCCATGCGGATCAGTTTGTCTAACGCATCTTCTGAGTAGGCTCCGCCTTCCTCCAGAAACTGCATCGCTTCCATTTGTACCTGATAGAGTACTGACGGATTCTTTCTCGATAAAATGTTGGAATCCTGCACCCGGCTCATCAGTGCAAAAAGGATCTGTAATTTGATCCGGTTCCACTCCATTCCCCGCAAAAGTCCATCCTCCAGTACCGGAAGCGCAATATGAAAAACAGATGGGTATCCGGCAAGCGCTTCCCCGCGAATCCCTGTAGTCCCGTATTGTACGAGATTTTTCTCACCGTTACTTTTCGCAGGTTCCTTTCCCAACATCTCAATTTCGGCTCTTAAGATCCTGGCAGTCATCTTCTGCTCCATCCGAAGGATGGATTGCAAAGTAACCGTTCCGTCTTCCTGGACACATCTTCCCGCTGCCGCACTGAATATTCCGAGGGTAAAGATCATCCCTTTATGTGTATTCACATGTCCGGTTGCCCGATACATGGCTTCCTCCGCAAGCATTCCGGTCTTACGGATTTCACGGAAAAGATCTTCCGGCGTACAGGTCAGCTGATATCCCTGGTATGCCATTCTAACAAACCACGGATACAACGCCTCTGCACTTCTTTCAAAGGTCTGCACATCCATATCAGTGTGGGCACCACAGGAATACGGATCTACAAGCCCCGGTTTGGGAACCGTATAAACTTCCTCAAGCAGCGCCTGATACGCCATCCGGCCAATCGATTCTGCAAAGTATTCTGCTTTCTCTACTGCCTGGTTCTTTCCCATACGGTTCTCCTTTTATATCCAATTGCCAATAACCTGTAAGTTTTCCGATCAGAATTTAATCATCAAATTCAAACGGCTTGATCTGACGGACAACATCCATGATGGTACCGTCACGGCTTTCAATGACACCGACAACACGATCTCCAAACTGTACCTTCTGTGGTTCCCCCGCGATAGAGTAAGCGATATCTCGTAATTCTTCGATGGTCTTAAACGGAAGGTCTACATCTTTCATTGCTTCGATCAGATCCTGTCTCTTCGGATTGATTGCAATACCATAATCTGTGATGACAACGTCTACACTTTCTCCCGGTGTTGTGACAGTTGTTACGTCTGTACAGATTGCCGGTGTTCTTCCCTGAAGAAGCGGTGCGATAACGATGGCACATTTTGCTCCGGCTGCTGTATCCGGATGTCCACCCTGCGCTCCTGTGATCATACCATTAGAATCTACAACAACGTTACAGTTGAAGTGTACGTCAACTTCCAGAGCTGCAAGAATTACGAAATCCAGTTTATTTACAACTGCACCCTTGTTGAACGGGTTCGCATACTCACCTGCACTGATACGGAAGTGATGCAGATCTTTTACAGATTCTACGGCTGCAAGGTCGAAGTCCTGTGTATCCAGAAGTGCATCTACCTGACCATTGATCAGAAGGTCACACATCGGCTTTGTAAGACCACCTACACCAAAACGCATACGGATATTTCTTTCTTTCATCACTTTTGCAAGTGAAATGGTAGATGCAATAGAAGCTCCGCCGACACCTGTCTGATAAGAGAATCCATCTTTGAAATACGGTGTATTTACAACGAACTGTGTACAATAATCAGCCATCATCAGTTTTCTCATATCTGTAGTCGGTTTTGCTGCACCTGTTGCGATCTTCTTCGGATCACCGATCTGGTCTACTTCTACCACATAATCCACTTTTGTCATGGAAATATGTGCCGGGAAGTTCGGGAACGGAACCATGCAGTCTGTGATTGCTACGACTTTGTTTGCATGGAAAGCATCTGACATTGCATAAGAAAGTACACCACAATCAGATTTTCCACCGATACCACGGCAGTTACCGTACTCATCACAGGTAGGAGTTCCGATAAATGCGATATCGATCTGGGTTTCACCTGTTACCAATGCACGGACACGTCCCCCATGTGAGCGCATAATCGCAAGACCTTTTAATTTACCATTTGAAATAGCTTCTCCGATCTTTCCACGCACACCGGATGACTGGATATTTGTAATGGTTCCATCTTCAATATATTCTACCAGAGGATCATGTGCTTTTCCAAGAGAGCTTGCACAGATAGTAATGTCTTTGATTCCCATATCGTGGATTTCTTTCATTACCATATTTACAACGTAATCCCCTTCACGGAAATGATGATGGAAGCTGACTGTCATACCGTCTTTGATTCCACATTTTACAAGGACATCATGGATGCTGTCTACCATCTTGCTTCCGTTGGAATTGATCACACATTCGACTTCCGGTCCGTGTTTTTTATAGACATGTCCGTCAAAATGATGTACACCCTGAAATACTTCTTTACCAGTTGCTTTTAAAATCTCTTCCGGGATATCTCTACCTACTGCGTTAATCATCTTATAAATCCCCCTTATACACACCTGAAGCTTTTGCAAGCTCGATTGTTCTCTTTGCTCCGTCATAGAAAGCGATATCGATCATCTTACATCTACTGTAAATACACCGATTCCCTGTGCTTTCTTTGTATCAATTTCACGGACAACTTTTTCTGCGAAAATGATATCTTTCTGTTTTGGTGTAAAGATCTCATGTACAATGTTGATCTGTCTTGGGTTGATGATGGATTTTCCATCGAATCCCATCAGGTGGATATTCTCAACATCCTGACGGAAACCATCCATATCATCCAGATCTGTGTATACGGTATCAAAGCACTGTACACCAGCTGCTCTTGCTGCGATCACCATGTTCTCTCTTGCTCCCATAAGCTCGATTCCGGTTCCGGTGATGTGTGTCTGAAGGTCTTTGGTGTAATCTCCGCCGGAAAGGGCAATACCAAAAAGTCTTTCAGAAGATTCGCAGATATCCAGTGCGCGCATGACACCTCGCGCAGACTCGATTGCTGCCATGATCAGGACGTTTCCTTCTTCGCGGCCGAAATCTTTTTCAGCCTGAACAACTTCAGCTTCTACAACTTTTACATCCTGTGCGGATTCTGTCTTCGGAATACGGATTGCATCGCATCCACCTGCGACTGCACAGCGGATATCTTCTTTCCAGTAAGGGGTATCCAGTCCGTTGATTCTGACTACTCGTTCGCATCCTCTATAGTTAATGGTCTTCAGTGCATGATAAAGAGAAAATCTGGCTGCATCTTTCTGGTTTTCTGCAACCGCATCTTCCAGGTCAAGCATGATGGAATCCGGTTTGTAGATATATGGATCTTTGATAAGTCCCGGTTTCTGTGCATTTAAAAACATCATGGTTCTTCTAAGTCTTTTTTATTCGGATTCATTATCTGATCGCACCTCCCCACGGTAAATCTTCGATCTGTCCTACTGAACGGTAAACAGCTGCTTCGATTCTTGCTTTGATCGTACAGTCAAGAGCTCCTTTATCTACGATTGTAAGCTTTACATTATCGATTCCCAGATTTTCCAGTGTTTCATAAGCTACTTTCTTAATCTGGTTTCCATACTGATTGATCACTGCGCTTTCCAGTGAAAAATCAACTTTTCCTTCTCCGGCTTCTACTGTTACCTGGCAGTCACTGGATTCTAATGTTCCTGCAATTGCAGGTTTCTTGATTTCCATTCGTGCTTCCTCCTTAACATCCATTTGCATTAGTATTTGCTTCGTTGTGTTTATCATAGGGCTCTTACCTTACAGGAACACCTATGGTTTTCTTAATAATTGTTAAGATTCACATATTTTTGCTGTTACAACCGGTCTTTCCAGTGCCTGTGAATTCATATTTACCCAGCGTTTCATATATACCCTGTCTTCTTTCCATTCAAAAGACACATGATCAAAAAAAGCCATCTCCGGATAGCGCCATTCCATCATCAACACTTTTTCTGATTTCCAGTAAGCGCATGCGGCAATTTTCATTTCATCCATTTCATACTGATGATGCAGATATCCACCTGTCATAGAGGTTTTCCCATGAATCCAACAGTCAAGTCCTGCTTCTACAAAATGTGTCCCTCTGTTGTCTTTCATCCAGAATGTTACTTTATTTTCTGAAAATTCCAGACCTGCTTTTTCAATTTTATCTTCATTCTCAAAAGGGACCATTTCTATTTTCCGATTTCCTGAAATCAGTCTGTTAATGACAGATCTGTTTTTGTTTTCCAGAGACATTCTGAACCCTTTATTTTTTAATACATTCCACATCTTTTCAGCGAAATTTCTTTCTTCTTTCATCGGATCCAAAATCTCTTTTTGAATCAGTTCCGTCTCCAGGTAATTACTGTCTGCCGCAGTAATAGCAATTACCATATTTTGTTCCGGAACAATCGCACAGGTCTGCCCAAACATTCCATCTGCACACCAGATATCACCCGTATGTGTCCAGTGAAAATTATAATCTTTTTCTCCTGCTTTCCTTGGTTGTGGATCTTTTTTACCGAGTGCAAGATTCACCCAATCAGCACTTAATAATTGTTTTTCTCCCCATTTTCCTTGATTCAGATACAGTAACCCAAGCCGGGCAATTCCTTCTACCGTAATGCTCACACCATTTCCACCTGAACAGATTCCTTCCGGACTTTCTCCCCAGCTAAACTTCTCCAGACCAATATACGGTGCCAGTTCTTCTTCGATCAACTGATGGCATGTTTTTCCTGTAATACGCTGTACAATCGCTGACGTAATATAGGAATTCCCACTTGAATACATAAATTCACTTCCCGGCTCCTTTACAAACGGTACTTTAAAATATGCATCCAGCCAGCTGGTCTTTAATGGTCTCCATTCATTTCCACCTATACTTCTTTCCTGACCACTGCGCATCGTAAGTAAATTCCGTATTGTAAGCTTCTGAAGATACTCATTTGCTCCCTCCCGGTATTCCGGAAAATAATCAAGCACCTTATCCTCCAGCTTTATAAGTCCTTTTGTATAAGCGATTCCTGCCGCTGTATTTGTAAAACATTTTGTAAAAGAATGTACAATATGCGGGATTTCTTTCCGGTACGGTTCGTTATATGCTTCAAATATAACTTTATTGTTTTTCAAGATCATGATCCCATGGATCTCTGCTTCTCTTTTTTCCATCTCATTCAGGAAATTAATAATATATTCTGATGATACGCCTTCATCTTCCGGAGTTGAATAAGTTAATTCTGTGTTCATGCTGCCACCTCATCTATCTTTATTTTAAACTGGAAACGGGGGACAAATTTTTGCCCCCTTTGTTATACATAACTCTTTTCTGTCTTTTAAAAGAACGGGAATACCAATGGAAGAATTCCTACACAGCATATAAAGCTGATAATAACCAATGGCCATCCAAATTTTGCAAAGTCAGTAAATTTTAAGTTTGTAAAGATCATTAATGTCTGATTTGTTCCTGATGCGATTGGTGTCAGGAAAGAGCATCCCGCTCCGATTGCAATTGCAAGAACAATTGCCTGTGGGTTTGCTCCCATTGATTCTGCAATGGAAATCCCAATCGGGGCAAGCACTCCTGCTGTTGCCATATTGTTCATAAACTGTGTTGCAATTGCTGACCCAAGGAACAGTACAGCTGTAATCAGATACAGATTATGTGTATCTCCAAGAATGCTCAGCACGATGGATCCAAACACCTCTCCAAGTCCGCTGTTCTTCATAACTGCAATGATCAAATTGATACCTGCACAGAAAAGTACCATATCTACCCCGAATGAAGTAATGACTTCTTTTGGTTTTACAACGGTTGTAAGTACAGAAACTGCAATCAATGCATATCCAATAAAGTTCGGGTTCACTGTAATATCTGTAAGTGAATCCAAAATCAGAGCAAGTACAAACAGAAGGAAACTGATTCCTACAACCATCTGTTTCTTTTTCATCTCAGGTGTAATTTCGTTAGCTGCCTCTATCTCTGAATTACTTGGCACTGTTTCCTCATAAGACGGACACCAGCGGTTCATCACAATCATATAAATTCCACCCAGAATAAAAATCGGGATGCCTACCCAGGCAAAATCAAACATACCAAAAAGAGAAAGTCCGGCTTCTTCAAGTGCTGTATTTGCATAAATATTTGTCGGTGTTCCAATCAGTGTACAAGCTCCACCTAAAGTACTTGCATAGATTACGAATAAAATCATTTTTGAATGACTGATCTTATTTTTCTTGGCAATACTGAAAATCACCGGTAAAAATGCCATTGCAACATAACTGTTCTGCAGAACAAATGATACCAGTCCTGATGCCAGATAAAGAATTGCAAAAATTAACATTTCTTTTTTCTTTCCACTTACATTACCGGTTAATTTATCTAAAGCATTTCCCATTACAATATCAAGTCCTGTTGCAGCAATCATTCCAGAAAACATACAAATAATTGCCATCAGATGAAAACTTGAACTGCTTAACACGGCATATACACCATCTGCATCCATTGTTCCTGTAAATACAACGATCGGTGCCATGATCAAAAAACAAAACCAGTTTGGTAATTTTGGCGTTGCAAGAACTGCAACGAAAACTATTAATGTCAGGATCGCTCCTATTGTAGCCATACTCATCTTTCTTTTCCTCCGTATACAATAAGCTTTTCGGAATGCGCTTTTCCCAAAACTCTCATTCTTCTCTTGTATGATGTTTACCGGTTCATCACGTTAACCTTATTATAATCATCCGGTACTCTTTTCACCAATGCCAAAGAAAAATAGGGGTATAGCTTCATGCTATGCCCCTACATTTCTCCCTCTTTGATTTTTTTCTTTCAAAACAGCTATACAATACTTTTCCTGTCTGGAAAGAATCTTATTTTTCAAATACATAATTCCTGTTTTTGTTTTTTTAATCTTGTTTTTCCCAATACAAAAAAGATCAATATTTTCTGTATTCGTTAAATACGGAAGAAACACTTCTGAAATAAAACAGCATCCCATTCCCCGCTCAAGTGTCTGCATCGCAAGCATCGAACTGTTTACGATCATTTTTGGTTTTAATTCTTTGCCCTGTTCTTCAAATATCTGATCGATCTCCTGTCTGACATGACAGGATTCATCCTGTATGATAAACTCGTCCGGCATTCTTGAAATATCCATCCATAGATATTTTTCGCCTTCTCTTTTTTCTGCTTTCTGAAGCATCTTATACTTTTTGGGAACTGCAAGCAACATATAATCTTCTACAATAAGATCAAATATGATTGACGAATCTTTTTCACTTATATCAGGTCCAAGTGCAAGATCGTATGTCCTGTTTTTTAAACCTGTTATAATTTCCTTTGCCATGACATTTGAAAATGTTGCCTTACAACCGGTATATTTTTTACTGATCTTATCCTGAACTTCCATTGCTAACAAAAGACTGGCACTTAGAGACATACATACATGTATTTCCTGTTCTTCGGATAGTTGAAGCTCCTTTAGTTTATGTTCCATTGTGCTGTTCAAACGTTTGATTTCTTTTCCATACTCAACATAGATTTCTCCAGCCTCAGTCAGACTGATTCCATTCGATTTCCGCTCGAAAAGTAAAATTCCCAGTTCCTGTTCCAGACTGGATATAAATCTGCTGAGTGATGGTTGTGAAATATATAAAAGTTCGGCAGCTTTTGAAATGCTTTTGCACTCTGCAACCGCTAAAACATAGGTAAATGATTTTAAATCATCCATTTTTATCCTTATCCTCCTGTGATCTCACTAAACAGATTATAGACTTTTTTATTTCAAAAGCGCAAGACTTTTTAATAGTTGTTAAGGTTGGGATTTATGAAAATCTGACGATAGACTTTGGATTGATGAAATTTTAAGATCTTACAAGTTTCAATAATCTGAATCTATCTCCTAAATGCGCTATATTAAATGAAAAGAAGGGAAACCGCAAGCGGCTCCCCTATATAGTAACAGCTATTTATATGACAGCCGTCAACTATTGCAGTAGTTGGCGGCTATTTCCGTTTACCCTTGAAAATCTCATATCAAAGACCTACAAGGACAACTTTGTTTTCCTTACACTTCCGTAAGCTCCCCGGTCTCCGAATCCATAATGAATCCCTTGATCTCAATATCCTTCGGCATCAACGGATGTGCCTTCAGTGTATGCACAGTCTCTTCTACCGACTTCTCTACAGATTCAAATCCACCCAGCCATTTTTCCAGATCAATTCCACTGTGTCTCACGATATCGATATGTTCTTTGTCGATTCCGCGTTCTACCAGTTCTTCTAACAGCTCATTTCCATCCATTCCCTGCACGCCGCAGTCAGTGTGTCCGATGACCATAACCTGCTCCACACCAAGCTCCAGAATCGCAACCAGAAGGCTTCTGACCACACTTCCGTATGGATGTGTAATAACTCCGCCTGCATTCTTGATAATCTTTGCATCTCCGTTTTTCAGCCCCAACGCTGCCGGAAGGAGCTCCGTCAGACGGGTATCCATACAGGTCAGCACGGCAAGCTTCTTGTTCGGGTACTTGCTGGTCAGGTACGGCTCATAGCCTTTATTTTCCACGAATTTCTTATTATACTCTACAATCTGTTCTATCATCCTGTGTAACCTCCCATTTGATTTTCGCAACAATATTTCTAAAACAGATTATAGACTTTTTTTCTCTGTAAGCGCAAGGATTCTTAATGAATTTTAATGATGTTCTTTCTTCCAATACCGGAAAAATGCATCCTCCTGCTCTGAACGGATTCCATACTTTCTTCTCGCAATGTAGAATTTAGAATTCCACCCTGAAGTCTTCACCGGAATCGTCACCACATTGTGCAACCGCACGATATCCATATACGGCAATACGGAAATCCCGAACCCATTCTCCACAAGTCCTGTGATAACTTCAATCTCTTCTGCAGCACACACCGGCTTTACCTTAATTCCTTCTTCTGCAAAAATCTGCTCCTGCAAAGTACGAAAACCGCTGGTCTTGGAAAACATGATCTGAGGGTATCCGGCTGTCTCTTTCAGACTGATCTGTTCTCTATTTTCAAGCGGATGCCCCTTCGGAACCACTACCGCGATATACGAATCCCGAATCGGATAATACTCGATTTCATCCGATTTCAGAAGATCCGAACAGAAGCCGATATCATATTTTCCATCCAAAAGTCCTTCTGCGATCTCCGGTGTCATCCGGTTGTAAATGATAAACGGAAATGTTGCCCCAAACTCTTTCAGCATATGTGGGATCGTCCCCGGTGCCAGAGGATACACACTGCCGATCCGCACCGTTTTCTCTTCCGTCCGAAGTCCTGCCGCCCGCTCTTCCAGACGAAGATATGCTCCCAGGATTTCATCCACATCCTTCATCAGTTCTTTGCCGTAGCGGCTGAGACTCACATTCCGCCCTTCCTTCTGAAAAAGCTGGGACTCCATACTCTTCTTCTAACGATTTGATTGCATGGCTGAGCCCCGGCTGTGAAATATTCAGCGCCTTTGCCGCCTTTCCGTAATGCTGGATTTTTGCCAGCTCTGAAAAATATTTTAAATATTCGATATTCATATATTCCCTCTTTTATCTTCCGCAGTCACCTTATTTTTCAAAATCAACTCTTTACTCTCCATTACCTTAACATATTTCATTCTATTTTAGAATCAGTTTATTCAAAATAATCATTTGTTTTTATCGATTTTCTTCATTATAATGAGAAACAGCTTAAATATAAAATTTTTGTAAATTATTATTTATCAGGAAAGAAGGATTTGTACCTATGAATAAGAAAAAATTTCATCTGGCCGGAGAAGTCGCTCTGCTCATCGTCCTGCTGATCAATTCACTCGGCGTGGATCTGATGTCGAAAAGCGGATTCGGGATCTCAACGATCTCCTCAGTGCCCCTTGTATTTAGCATCGCCTTCCCGCTATTCAGTTTCGGAACATGGAATTATATTTTCCAGACACTGCTTGTCATTACACTGATGATCCTTAAGCGTTCATTCTGTCCCGGCTACCTCTTTTCTTTCGTAGTCGGAATCGGATTTGGAAAAATGATCGACGTACATAACTCATGGATACAGGCTCTGCCGAACTCCCTGCCTCTTCACATCGTTTATTTCCTGGCAGGATTCTTACTGATGTGCTTCGGTATCTGCCTTGCCAACAACTGTATGCTTCCAATCATCCCGACGGATATCTTCCCTCGCGATCTGTCCGGGATTGTAAAAAAGAACTATAAAATCGTTAAGACAGTCTTCGATCTCACCTGTCTGACAACTACTGTGGTTCTTTCCCTTGCAATCCTCCACGGATTCTACGGCATCGGAATCGGCACTGTCTTCTGTGCATTCCTGACTGGGAAAACCGTTTCCGTCATCCAGAGTTTTCTTGGAAAACACGTGGAATTCTACCGCGCAACCGGGAAGAAGAAAGTTGCTCTTGAAAAGAATATGAGACATGTATAAAAGAAAAAAGATTTCAATTTTGATACATACCAGATTGGATACATCAAAAACTGAAATCCTTTTTTTGTTTTACTTTCCCTTCTGATTTCCTTCTTCTTTTGTTTTTCCCAATTTAAATACGATGACTTATCTTTAACATACCTTATTTCCATCATTTCGGCAACCACTCTTTTGGATTCTGTAGCCAGTCTTATTTTCTCAACTTCTCCTGTCGCATTGACAAACCTTTTTCCCATCCCGTATACTAGAAACAGACTAATATCCTGCAAGGAGGCTTAACTACTATGATTATCAAAAACGGACTTGTTATCGATCCTGCTTCCGGACTTTCCGAAAAAATGGATCTTCTGATTGAAGATGGCATCATCAAAGAGATGGCATCCCTGATTACAAAAGAAGGAGAGGAAGTCCTTGACGCAGCCGGGCTTGTGGTTGCACCGGGACTGATTGACACCCACGTTCATTTCCGTGATCCAGGATTTACTTATAAAGAAACCATCCACACCGGCGCACTTGCCTCTGCAAAAGGCGGTTTTACTTCCGTGATCTGCATGGCAAATACTTCCCCGACTGTGGACTCTGTTCCGGTTCTCAAAGACAACCTTTCGCGTGCTTCCAAAGAAAATATCCGTATCTTCCAGGCTGCTTCGATTTCCTGCAATCTGAAAGGCCAGGAAGAAACTGATATGGATGCATTAAAAGAAGCCGGCGCATGTGGATTCACCGATGACGGGATCCCGCTTATGAACGCCGAATTCTGCTATCACGCAATGGAAAAAGCGGCAAAGCTTAACGTACCGGTCAGCCTTCACGAAGAAGATCCTTCCTTCATCCGCAACAACGGAATCAGCCACGGAAAGGTATCCGATGCGCTTGGCATCTACGGTTCTCCTTCCATTGCGGAAGAATCTCTGGTTGCAAGAGACTGCCTGCTGGCACTCAAATCCGGTGCCGATGTTGTGATTCAGCATATCAGCTCCGGTATCTCGGTCGATCTGGTCCGTACCTACAAGAAAATGGGGGCAAACCTTCGATGCGGAAGCCACACCACATCATTTTACCCTGACAGAAGATGCCGTCCTTGAACACGGCACCCTTGCCAAAATGAACCCGCCGCTTCGTACCGAACAGATCGCCAGGCGATCATCCGGGGACTTGCAGACGGAACCATCGATCTCATCGCTACCGACCATGCACCACACAGTAAAG
>ENA-OQBD01000500-OQBD01000500.1-human-gut-metagenome-genome-assembly--contig:-NODE-500-length-21108-cov-3.809637_pt1 | contig 21108 bp, 19 predicted proteins | sample MGYA00242742_ERZ504543 | MGnify/ENA primary metagenome ERZ504543 (study PRJEB26092, sample SAMD00036239) | human gut metagenome | host: Homo sapiens | study: EMG produced TPA metagenomics assembly of...
ATTCGTTTCTGCGGCAGGTGGGCTGCGCCGTTCCGCTCCCCATCAACGATGAAATCATCGTCATGATCCCCCATATGATTTTTCGTTATTCGTGTGATTGCATGCTGTCGGCTGGCATGGCCGCGCCGGCCATGCCAGGTATGACAAAGGCGGCCGACGCATGAAAGCGCGGACCGCCTTTGTTGAGGTTCATCTCAGCTCACAGGCTGCTCCCCGGCCCGATGATGCGGACCGGAGCGGGACGAATCAAACCTTCGCGGTTCGATTCACTCCTCTTCGCCCTTGCCGACCTCGATACGGGCGAAGGCCACGGCCTTGCCGCCGACTTCCTCGAACAGCTTGCCGACGGTCTTGGACGGATCCTTGACGAACGGCTGCTCAAGCAGGACGACTTCCTTGTAGAAGGCGTTGAGACGGCCTTCGACGATCTTCGGAACGATCTTCTCGGGCTTGCCTTCGGCCAGGGACTTCTCGGTGGCGACGCGACGCTCGGACTCGACGACATCGGCCGGAACGTCCTCACGGCTGAGCCACTTGGCGCCCATGGCGGAAATCTGCAGAGCGGCCTCGTGAGCGACCTTGGCACCGGCTTCGTCGGTGGCGATCATCGCGACGATGCTCGGGGGCATCTCGACGGACTTCTTGTGCGCGTAGATCTCGACGTGCGGGCCGGAGATCTTGGCGAACTGGCCGACCTTGACGTGCTCGCCGAACAGGGCGGCCGCCTCTTCGACGGCGACCTTGACGGTGCCGTCCTCGGCGTTGGACGCCAGGAGCTCGTCGGCGTTGTTCGCGTCGGCGGCCACGGCGTAGCCGAGCACGGTGTCGGCGAATTCGACGAACTTCGGGGTCTTGGCCACGAAGTCGGTCTCGGAATTGAGCTCGACGGCGTAACCGGTCTGGCCTTCGGCGGACTCGATCACCTTGGAGGCGATGGTGCCTTCCTGAGCCTTGCGGCCTTCACGCTTGCCAGCGGCCTGGATGCCCTTGGCGCGGATGATCTCCTTGGCGCGGGCGACATCACCCTCGGCCTCGGTGAGAGCCTTCTTGACGTCCATCATGCCGGCGCCGGTTTCCTCGCGCACCTGCTTGATCAGAGCTGCAGTGATTGCTGCCATTGATTTGTCTCCTCTGAAAAATGTGTCCCCATAGTGATGGGAGGCTGTTGCACCTCCCATACTACAGGAGGTAGGTCACTCGGCCTTGGCTTCCTCGGCCTCGGCGGCCGGAGCAGCTTCAGCGGAAGCGCCCTCGGTCAGCAGTTCCTTCTCCCAAGCGGCCATCGGCTGCTCGGCTTCGGTCTCGCCCTCGGCCTTGGCGGCCCGGCCGGAACGCTCCAGCAGGCCATCGGCCACTGCGTCGGCCATCAGGCTGGTCAGCAGCTCGATGCCGCGGATGGCGTCATCGTTGGCCGGAATCGGGTAGTCGACGGACTCCGGGTCGGTGTTGGTGTCGACAAGGGCCACGACCGGGATGCCCAGCTTGTGGGCTTCCTCGACGGCGAGCGATTCCTTGTTGATGTCCACGACGAACATCGCGGAGGGGGTGCGGACCATGTTGCGGATACCGCCAAGCTGCTTCTCCAGCTTATCCTTCTCGCGCTCCAGCAGCAGCAGTTCCTTCTTGGTCAGACCGGAGCCGTGCACGTCGGAGAAGTCCATCTCCTCAAGTTCCTTCAGACGGCTCACACGCTTGGAGACGGTCTGGAAGTTGGTCAGCATGCCGCCGAGCCAACGCTCGGAGACGTAGGGCATGTTCACGCGCGTGGCCTGGGTCTGCACGGCTTCCTGGGCCTGCTTCTTGGTGCCGACGAACAGCACGGTGCCGTTGTGGGCGACGGTGGCCTTGATGAAGTCATAGGCCTTGTCGATCAGCTCCAGCGACTTGAACAGGTTGATGATGTGGATGCCGTTGCGCTCCATCAAGATGTACTGCTTCATCTTGGGGTTCCAGCGACGGGTCTGGTGACCGAAGTGGACGCCGGCCTTGAGCATTTCGCTCATCGTGATCTGTGCCATAGCACTACCTTTCTTGTCGGTTCTTGCCTGGTCATGCGTACCTGAGTGCAGCCCCGCCGAAGCGTGGCCGACCGACACAGGCCGTCGCGGACATGACGCGATATGGTGTGCACCGGTTGACGATAACGGTTGGCCGTCGCCACCTGCGACTGCGGTGACGGCCGGGTTGGCGCACAAATATTCAGAATACCACCACGTGCCTACTTGGCGGCGTGCTCACGCATGTACCGCAACGCCTCGCGGCGCTCCGTCTTCTCCAGCCGGTCGAGGTACACGTGACCGTCGAGGTGATCGGTCTCATGCTGCAGCATGCGACCCATCAGGCCGCTGCCCTCCAGCACGACCTCGTTGCCGTCCAGGTCGATGCCGCGCACGCGGGCGTAATCGGCGCGACGGGTCTTGTACCACAGGCCGGGAACGGACAGGCATCCTTCGTCACCGTACTGTTCGCCGCTCTTCTCCTCCAGCACCGGGTTGAGCACGTATCCGATCTTCCCGTTGATGTTGTACGAGAAGGCGCGCAGCCCGACACCGATCTGGTCGCCGAGAGCCCGGCACGACCCGGATCGTCGACGGTGTCCAGCAGATCCTGCACAAGGCGGCGTACGGCGGGCGTGATCTCCCTGATCGTCTCGCACGGGGTGCGCAGCACCGGATCGGGAACTGTTCTGATTTCGCGGATGGCCAATTACTTCTCCTCACTGGTGTCGTTGCCGTCGGATGCCGCGTCGCCCACGCTGTCCTCCTGCTCGGGGCTGCCGGATTCGGCTTCGTCGTCCTTCATGAAGCGAATCTTCCCCTTCGCCTGGTCGAAGGCCTGCTTGACGCTTTCCGAAGACTGCTTCACGGTCTCGGCGGTCATGTCGAGGATCTTGACGGTGGCGGGCAACGGCTTTGCGGCGTTCTTCGGAGCATAGATCATGTTGTCGATCACGTCGGCGTAACGCTGCAGCACCTTCGAGCGGACCACCTTCATGCTGGGTGTCAGAGTGCCGTCCTCCTGGTTGAACTCCTCGTCCAGAATAACGAACTTGCGCACCGACTCGGCGCGGGAGACGTTGCCGTTGGCCTTGTCGATGTACTGCTGCACCAACGCTCGGACCGCGTCGTTGGTCGCGATCTCGCTCATCGGCGCGTCGATGTCGAGGTTCTGCGAGGCAAGCCACGAGCGGGTCATCTCCGCGTCGAGTTCGATGAGCGCGGCGATGAACGGGCGTCCGTCGCCGATGACGACGGCATGGGCGACGATCGGGCATGTGTTGATGACATCCTCCATCGGCCGCCGGGCTGATGTTCTTGCCGCCGGCGGTGATGATGATGTCCTTCTTGCGGCCCGTGATGAACACGAATCCCCGATCGTCGATCGTGGCGAGGTCACCCGTGTGCAGCCAGCCGTCGGAGGTCAGAGCCTCGGCGGTCCGCTGAGGCTGCTTGTAGTAGCCAAGGAACACGTTCGGCCCCTTGATCATCAGCTCGTCGTCATCCGCGAGCCTGATGGAGATGCAGCCGGGCCGGCCGACGGAGCCGACCTCGTTCGCGTCCTGGAAATTCACCAGGCAGGGCGCGGCCGTCTCGGTCATGCCATACCCCTGGATGAAGGTGATGCCATCGAATCCGTTGAAGAAGTGCGCGAGATCGGCATTGAGCGGGGCGCCGCCGCAGGCGAGCCACTTCATGTTGGGGCCCAGGGCGGAACGGATCGACGAGCCCACGGTCTGCATGTAGAAGCTGTGCTGGATGCGGGCGCCCAGGGAATGATGGCCGCCGGCCATCTCGTCCTTCGACCACTGCACGAAATGATCGAACGCCTTGGCGAACAGGCGCCCCTTGAGACCGGCTCCGGCCTTCTGCGAGGCGGCGTTGTACACCTTCTCGAACACGCGGGGCACGCCCAGCAGATACGTGGGCTTGAAGCCGCGCAGGTCGGCGAGCAGCCGCTTGGCGCTGGGGATATAGCCGACCACGCCATGCGAGCCGATGGCCACGTACTGGATGTACCGCGCGAAGCAGTGCGCCAGCGGAAGGAACAGCAGCAGACGGCTCGGCTGGTACAGCATGTCGTTGAGTACCTCATAGCCGTTGTAGACCGTGTGGTTGAAGTTGCGGTGAGACAGCATCACGCCCTTCGGTTTGCCGGTGGAGCCCGACGTGTACACGATGGTGAACAGGTCGTCGGCGCGGACGCGGCCGATCGCCTTGTCCAGTTCCTCGTCGCTGACGGACTCGCCGAAATCGGCGACCGCGTCGAGGCCGTTCGCCTTGAAGTTGAACACGTAGCGCAGGCTCTCGCTGTGCGCGCGAATCTGCTCAAGGATCTGCGCATGGGAGTCGTCGCCGGCGAAGGCGATGACCGGTTCGACCTCTGCGACGATATCACCCGTCTGCTTGGGCGAATCGGTCTCGTATACGGGGACGCTCACCGCGCCGATGGAGGCGCAGGCGAAGTCCACGACGCCCCACTCATAGCAGGTGGCGGCGTATATCACGACCATACTGCCGGGCTTGACCCCGAGGCCGAGAAGCCCCTTGGCCACCTCACGGACGCGGTCGTTCATCTGGCCGGCGGACACGTCATGCCACTGCCTCGTCTCATCGTCCTGCCATTGGGCGATGAGGTCATCGGGGTCGCGTTCGCAACGCTTGGCGAGCAGTGAATAGATGGTGTCCAGGTCTGTGGTCTGATAGATCGTATCGACGGTGTATTCACGCAACATAGGCTCCACTATAAGCATGGCCGCGTACCGGCACGCGGCCATGCGGAACATATCATCCGGCTTGCGCGGCGTGTATCACCCGATGTCCGTCATCGTGCACAGCCAGCGGCATCCCATCTGGCGCAGCACGATGTTCGACCAGTAGTTCTGCACGCCGATGGTCAGATGCGTCGATATCTCGAACGTCGTCGGATTGATGAACATCCCCGACATCATCCGGGGCACCACCGGCAGATACCGGAGTTTGGCCTTCAGCTCGGGATTCGACTGCATGTGGTTGTCGAGCAGGTACGCCATGGTCTCCAGCTTCTTGAGACACGGGCCGGTCACCGCCCGTCTGAGCTTGCCCGCATGCAGCTGTCCGCGCATGATGTCGGCGGACATGCATGCTATGCGGGCGGACGATACCGCCAGCGAATGGCCCTGTGCGGCGTTGATGCTTCCCGCGCCGCAGCTGGTGATGTGATACGGCACCGGAACGTCGGACGATTCGATGATGACGTACCCGTCGAGGCTCGGCACCGGGCAGGGCGGGTTTTCGCGCGCGTAATGATAAGTGGGTTGCTCCATGTCCGTTTCTCCGTCTTCTCTCTCGCCCCCATCCACGATGAAAGGGGATAATCCCAGCACAACACAACAAAGGCACCCCCGCAATGGACGAGGGTGCCTTTTTGTGCAATCGTGCCGCGATTCGAGCCTCCGACGCGGAGGCGAAGCATCACGGATCAGACGTGGTAGGGGTTGACGACCACCGAGCAACGCTGGAAGCTCTTGACGTCGACATAGCCCGTGGACGCCATGGCTCGGCGCAGCGCGCCGATGTAGTTCACCTGGCCATCAGCGCGGTGGCTGGGCCCGAACAGGATCTGCTCCAGCGAGCCGACCGTGCCGACATCGGTGCGGGAACCGCGCGGCAGGGTCTGGTGACGGGCTTCCGCACCCCAATGCTTGCCGCCACCGGGAGCCTCGGTGGCGCGGGCGAGCGGAGCGCCGAGCATGACGGCGTCGGCGCCCATGGCGAGGGCCTTGACGAAGCTGCCCGAATCCCCCATGCCGCCATCGGCGATGACCTGCACATAGCGGCCGCCGGACTCGTCCATGTAATCGCGGCGGGCCTCAGCCACGTCGGCGATCGCGGTCGCCATCGGGGCGTGGACGCCGATCGTCGTGCGCGTAGCGGTGACCGCACCGCCGCCGAAGCCGACCAGCACGCCCGCCGCACCAGTGCGCATCAGGTGCAGGGCCGCAGTGTAGTTCGCGGCGCCGCCGACGATGACCGGAACATCGAGGTCGTAGATGAACTTCTTGAGGTTCAGCGGCTCATGGCCGAGGGACACATGCTCGGCGGACACCACCGTGCCGCGGATGACGAACAGGTCGACGCCGGCTTCGACCACCGTGGAGTAGAACTGCCGGGTGCGCTGCGGGGAAAGCGCGCCCGCCACGGTGACGCCCGCATCGCGGATCTCATGCAACCGGCGGGTGATGAGCTCGGGCTTCACCGGCTCACGGTAGATCTCCTGGATCCGCTCGGTCGCGACGTCATCGGGCAGCTGGGCAATCTCGTCAAGCAGCGGCTGCGGATCGTCATACCGCGTCCACAGACCCTCCAGATCCAGCACGCCAAGAGCGCCCAGCCGGCCCATCGCTATCGCCGTGGCGGGGCTGGTGACCGAATCCATCGGGGCTCCGATGACCGGTACGTCGAACTCATAGGCATCCACCTGCCACGACGTCGACACGTCCTGCGAATCGCGGGTGCGACGAGAGGGAACGATGGAGACATCATCCAGCGCGTAGGCCATGCGGGCCTTCTTGCCCAAACCGATTTCAATTTCCTGAGACATGGTTTCAAGGCTAATGCCGGGCTGTGACACCGGACGCGGCCGCGCACGCGCATCACCCGCCGTCTCACATTGTGGCGAATACCGAGCGGCGGACAACGCGCGGTAACATCGATGCGCTAAGACTGGTGCACATACGCCAATCACGCTAGGAGGAAACGCATGGCCAAAATCAAGGTCGAGGGAAAGGTCGTCGAGCTCGACGGCGACGAGATGACCCGCGTCATCTGGAAGGACATCAAGGACCGTCTGATCCTGCCCTATCTGGACGTCGATCTGGACTATTACGACCTGGGCATCGAGAACCGTGACGCCACCGACGACCAAGTCACCATCGACGCGGCAAAGGCAATCCAGCGCGAGCACGTGGGCGTCAAGTGCGCCACCATCACTCCGGACGAGGCCCGCGTCAAGGAATTCGGTCTCAAGAAGATGTGGAAGTCCCCCAACGGCACAATCCGTAACATCCTCGGCGGCACGATCTTCCGCGAGCCCATCGTGATGAGCAACGTGCCTCGTCTGGTGCCCGGCTGGACCAAGCCGATCGTCGTGGCCCGCCACGCCTTCGGAGACCAGTACAAGGCCACCGACTTCAAGGTGCCGGGCGCCGGACGCCTGACCGTCACCTTCACTCCCGAGGACGGCTCCGAGCCGATTGAGCACGTGGTCTATGACTACGGCCAGGACGGCGGCGTGGCCCAGGTGCAGTACAACGTCAACGATTCGATCCGCGGCTTCGCTCGCGCCTGCTTCAACTATGGCCTGATGCGCCACTACCCGGTGTACCTGTCCACCAAGAACACGATTTTGAAGGCCTACGACGGCCAGTTCAAGGACATCTTCGCCGAAGTGTTCGAGACCGACTACAAGGACAAGTTCGCCGAGGCTGGCCTGACCTACGAGCACCGCCTGATCGACGACATGGTCGCCAGCTCCCTCAAGTGGCACGGCGGCTACATCTGGGCGTGCAAGAACTACGACGGCGACGTGCAATCCGACTCCGTGGCTCAGGGCTTCGGCTCGCTGGGCCTGATGACCTCCGTGCTGATGACCCCGGACGGCCAGACCGTCGAGGCCGAGGCCGCGCACGGTACCGTGACCCGCCATTACCGTCGCTGGCTCAAGGGCGAGAAGACCTCCACCAACCCGATCGCCTCGATCTTCGCGTGGACCGGCGGACTCAAGCACCGCGCCGACCTGGACGGCACGCCCGAGGTCCGCCATTTCGCCGAGACGCTGGAGAAGGTCATCGTCGACACCGTCGAAGGCGGTCAGATGACCAAGGATCTGGCCATGCTGGTGGGACCGGATCAGGCGTGGCTCGACACCGAGGGCTTCATGAACGCGCTGGACGAGAACCTTTCCAAGGCGCTGACCGCGTGACCGGCCGGACGGGGTTCTCCGGCGGCTCCCGCCACCGGTGATCGCCGCCGGCAATCCATCGCCATCAAGGCCCGCATCCCATGTCCACACACGAGATGCGGGCCTTGTGCGTATGGTGAGGCTACAATCGAAAGTCACAGTATTCGCATGACTGAAAGGGCGTGACCATGTCAGGACGACGCATGGTGTCTTGTCTGAAACTCATCGCCGCCGCGATGGCGACGGGTCTTCTGCTCACGACGGCGGGATGCGCGTCAACGGACGATACCAACACTCCGGACGGCGGCACCGTCACGCAATCCACCGGGGCGGTGGCGATATTCACCCCATCGGACGGCATCACCCTCTCCCAGCACACGCCGTTGAACAAGTGGGCGAAACTGGTGCCCGACATCACCTCCGAGCTCAAGAAGCAAGGATTCAAATCCGCGAACATCACCACGACCACATCCAGTGACCTCGCCAAGCAGAGCCAGGACATTCAGGATTACGTCGTCAATCATGCGGTGTCGGCGCAAAGCGGGAAAGACAGCGCCAACAAGAAGGACGGTGCTGACGAGAAGGAAATAACGCTGATCGTCGCGCCCGCAGCCGAAACGCAGACATCCACCCGGCAATACGGCGATTACGTCAGCCAGACGAGCGGCACGGCGACGGATAGGACCGGTTCAGACGAGGCCGGTTCAACGGATGCATCGGAATCGACTGACACATCCGAATCGGCGAATGCATCCAGCTCGGATAACGCATCCGACTCGACGGACACGGAATCGATGCCCCGTATGGCGAACGCATTGCAGCTGGCCAAGGACTCAGGCATGCACGTGGTGCTCGTGGCCAATCCGGTGAAGGACTTCACCCCCGACGCTTTCGTCGAACTGTCGACAGCCGAACGCATCGGGCAGATCCAGGCGAGCAAGCTTGCCGACAAACTGCAACTCGACACCATCAGCAAGGACAATCCGAGGCCGTGGAGATCCTGCTGCCCTACACCGCATCCGCTGACGGCAGTGACGACGAATTCGCCAAGGAGGCCTTCGCAGGCGCCTGGTCCGTGCTGCAGCCGTATTTCAAGAAGGGCACGGCATACAGTCCGTCCGGACTGCTGACGGCCGACACGACCGACGGGCAGTGGGAGTCGGTCGCCTTCGAAATCGACAAGGATTCGCGCATCACCGACGAGATCACCAATCGTCTCAAACGGAAGGATTCGGCCTCGCACACCCGAATCGACGGCATCATCGCCATGAACGATTACGTGGCTTCCGGAGTGGTCGACGCGCTCGACCATCTCGGATACACCGGTTCGGCGGCCGACATCAACCCCTCCATCACGCTGCCCGGAATCGTCGGCAACATCACCGGAAAGCAGGATCTCCACCGCAAGAAGGTGCCGGATCCGATCAAGGCGCCGGAAAACGACGGCGACGCCACCAACGACGGGTCGGCCTCGGAAAAGGCCAGGGACACGCAGTGGCCCATCATCACCGGATATGGCGCGTACGTCGACGAACTGCCGCAACTCGTCAGCGGCCATCAATGGATGACCGCCGTCGAGGACCGCAAGGGCGCCGCGACGCAGCTCGCGCAGATGTGCCTGAAAATCAATCAGGGCACGGCGGTGAAATCGCCGCAGAACCTGACCAAGGGGACGTATCCGGGCGTCGCGGGGAAGAACATGCCGACGCTGCGCCCCGACCTGGTCGCGGTCAGCGCGTCGAACCTCAAGAGCACGCTGATCGACCCCGGCTACATCACTCTGGCCGACGCGGGGATGTGACAGACGCAGGGATTGCGCGTCACAGGGAGTGTAGCAGGCGCGGCAATACCGGGATATACGCGAGTCGGCCGTCACCCCAACCATCCGTCATGATGACGGGAACCGGTTGAGGTGACGGCCGACTCGTTGCCCGGCTGGACTTCCGCTCAGCGGCCCTTCGGGGCGTAAATGCGCGTGTCGATGAGGTTGCCGAAGTGGTCGATCACCGCTTGACGGCGTGCCTTCATGCTGGCGGTCAGCAGTCCGTTCTCCTCGGTGAACGGCTCCGGCACGATCTCGAATTTGCGAATCGACTCTGCCCGCGACACCAGATCGTTGGCGGCGTTGACCGCGCGCTCGACCTCGGCGTAGACGATCGGGTTGCGCACGGCTTCGGCGAGGTCGGAGACCTGCTCCACACCCTGCGCGGCCAGCCAGGCGTTGGTCTCATCGAGATCCAGGGAGACGATCGCCGCGATGAACGGCTTACGGTCACCGATGACGACGCACTGGTCCACCACCGGCGATGTCATCACGCTGGCCTCCAATATGCCCGGAGACACGTTCTTGCCGCCTGCCGTGATGATCAGGTCCTTCTTGCGTCCGGTGATGGTGACAAACCCGTCGTCGTCGATGTCGCCGAGGTCCCCCGTGTGCAACCATCCGTCAACGATCTGGCTCTGGGTGATTTCAGGATGGTTATGGTATCCGACGCAGACCGCACGGCTCTTGATGCATAGTTCGCCGTCCTCGCCGAGCCCTACCGACACCCCCTGCAGCGGCAGGCCGACCGTGCCGATGCAATATCCCTTGGTTGGATTCACCATGGCCGGGGCGCAGGTCTCCGTCATGCCATACCCCTCAAGCAGCGGCAGTCCGACACCGTTGAAGAAGTGTGCGATGGCCCCGTCCAGGGGAGCGCCTCCGGACACCGCATATTCGCAGTGGCCGCCGAACACGCCCATGATCGTGCGATAGATCAGGCGGTCGTACATGGCGTGGCGCATCCGCAGCGAGGCCGAGAACCCGTTGCCCTCCTGCTGCGCGTGCGACCATTCGCGTGCGGTGGCCGCGGCCTTGGCGAAGATGCGCCCCTTCATGCCGACACCCGCCTTCTGCGAGGCGGCATTGTACACCTTCTCGAAGATGCGCGGCACGGCCAGTATGAAGGACGGCTTGAACTCGCCGAAATCAGACAGAATGGTCTTGAGGTTGTTGGACAGCCCCAGCTCCACGTCACCGGCAAAGCAGTACAGCACCATGTACCGCGCGAATGCGTGGGCCAGCGGAAGGAACAGCAGTAGACGGCGGTCACGCCCATAGGCGATGTCGGGCATGGATTGCGTACCGGCATAGGTGACGTACACGAAGTTGCCGTGTGACAGTTCAATGCCCTTCGGCATGCCGGTGGAGCCCGACGTGTACACGATGGTTGCCAGGTCGTCGCCCTTCACCAGACGCTCGCGCTCCCAGAACTCCTCGTCACTCACTCCGCGCCCGTATTCCTCCAGCGTGTTCAGCGCACCGAAATCGATGACGTACACGTCTTTCAGCGTGCTGCAGCGCGAGCGGACGGACTCGATCTTGTCACGCTGCGCATCGTTCTCGGCGAACGCCATCGTCACCTGGGAGTCATTGAAGATCGTGGCGACCTGAGCCGGCGAGTTGGTCTCGTAGACGGGCACGGTGAGGGAGCCGATGGACATGATGGCCATGTCCACGCGCAGCCCATTGGCCATGAGGTGGAAGAGATGATCGACACCGCGTCCCCTGGCATGACGCCACGGGCGATCAGGCCCTTGGCCAGTGCGATGACCTTGTCGCGGAATTCGGCGGCCGTGAACGAGCGCCATGAGCCGGTACCGTCCTTGTACGAGACCAGCGGCTTCGTCGGGCTTGCGTTCAGCGCGTTCGACCAGCACCGAGAACACGTTTTTGTCGCCGTCAATGGGCTTGGTGACCGGTTGCGTATATTCCTTGAGCATTTCAGCGCTCCCCTCGATTGTGGGCCGGCCGTTCCGGCGAACGGGTGGCATCTGCATCGCCACCGTTCAATTGTACGGCTTTTCCATACGAATTCGGGGCAGCATCGCCGTCAATCGGGTTTCAGGCCGATGCGCATGGGTCTCACACGGGCGAGCGGATCAAGATATGTCGTCGCCGTCCCCTCGTTTTGCAGTCGGACCCTCCTGACTCCCCAATGGAGGCATCGGCCGTCGCAATGGTCGGATGCCCCTCCCACTTCGCCGATGACGTCGCCGCGTCTCACGGCTGTTCCGACAACGCCCTCGGTATGCGCCGGCTCGAACGTCGACACAAGGTCACCGTGGTTGACGCTGACGACCGACTTGCCGCCGACACTCCCGGCGAACGATATGATGCCATCCGCAGGGGCATACAGTTCATCGCCGTCGGATGCCTGCAGATCCACGCCGCGATGCCCGGAAAGCCATGGCCGGTCAGGTGGGTCGAAATCCGCGATGACGGCCGGCTGATCCACAGGCCAAAGCCATACCGCCCGACACGCCGCCTGTCGTCCTGTGCATAACGTCACCGCGGTGAAGACCTCTTCCCCGGCGGATGCGGAGGGCACCCGCAATAGCGCCCAGTTCATCATCGCAGCGAACATCACGGCAACGGACATGCAGCACAGCCGGATCATGGTCCGTTTGCAACGCTCCCTGCGGCGAAGCGCGAATTGCCTGCGCCGTATGGCATGGCGGTCATACCGCACCTGAGGATGGTGCCATGCTCCCCGCTGCCCATCTAAATCATCATTCAGCATCAGTCCCTTCCCCCATTCCGTCGTCGGTCGCCGGAACATCCCCGCGCCCCGGCATCCCCCAGCATCGCACACCGATGCACGGCGGAGGGCGAAAAACGACCGATGTGGTCGAAGGCTCGGGAGTTATCCACATTTCGGCGTGTCGCGCCGATACTGCACGGCACTTGCTGCTGGAATCGCCTGACAATGCCCGGGAGCTGTTTGTAGGCGAGTGCAATCCGGGAGGCCCGTGGCCGCAGGCCATCCCCACTTGCAGGGCCCGGAGAGCTGTCGCGAAGCGACTGGGGGCGGTCATCCGCAGCAATGCGGCGGATAGCCACTTGCGTCCCCGCATTGCCACACCATCGATATTTCGCGTCAAAATCGCATTGTGTGGCTTTCCATCGGCCACACAACGCGATGTGAGCCTTCACATCGCGTGGTATGGCCGACATTCGAATCATAGGACGGCCATTTGCAATGATTCGGGATTGTCTCGTCTCCGTCCCTTGCCACACCATCTTAAAAAACCATCAGAATTCGCATAGTGTGGCACACAGAGGCGCGCATACGACGGCACATGCGATGCATCGGTGCACAGGTGCGGGATGAGCGCGGGAAAGCAAAAACCCTCAACGTTTCCGTTGAGGGTTTTTCTATGGCTCCTGCGGCTGGGCTTGAACCAGCGACCGTCCGATTAACAGTCGGATGCTCTGCCAACTGAGCTACGCAGGAATGTTTTCCTGTGCTGAGCTAACTGCTGTGCACAAGATGAATATATTACACACAAATCGCATGGATGCAACTTGAGTGCTCGCCTCGGCGTGTCGCCTGTAATTCCAATGGTTGATTGATGACGAGAACTGACAGTCGGATGCCGCGGACGCAAGCAAATTATCGGTTTATCGACGGTTTCACCCGCGAATTCCCGCTGTTTGTAGGCAAGTGCAATCCGCGAGGCGGAGGGGCTACATGCAGATTTTGTTCATGGACATGGCGGAATCGATGGGGCAATCGGGCGAGGAAGGGGCCTCGCCGGCCTCTACGAGGTTCACGCCGAGCATGGCGACCATCGCGCCATTGTCGGTGCACAGCTTGAGCCGAGGGATGCGCACCTCGACTCCGGCCCGCTCGCCGTATTCGAGCAGCTTCGCACGCAGCTGCGAGTTGGCGGAGAACCCTCCGCCTACGATCAGAGTCTTGGAATCATACTGCTCGCACCCGCGCATGGCCTTACGGGCCAGAACCGTGGCCACGGAGTCAGCCAGCGAAGCGCACACGTCGTCAATGGGAACGTCCCGCCCCGCCGCCTGCTGTTCCTCAATCCACCGTGCGACGGCGGTCTTGACGCCGGAGAAGCTGAAATCATACGGATGCGCCGCACCGGCCTTCCCCTGAGTCAGGCCCTGCGGCACCTTGATGGCCTTGGGATCGCCCAACTGAGCGTGACGGTCGATATGCGGGCCGCCGGGGTACGGGAAGCCCAGCAAACGCGCGACCTTGTCGAAGCACTCCCCCGCAGCGTCATCCAACGTGGTGCCGACCACGTCGACATGCCGCGCGACATCGCGCACATGCAGCAGCGACGTGTGTCCACCGGACACGATCAACGCCAGCGTATCCTCAGGAAACGGCCCGAATTGCAGCTGCGTGACGGCGATATGCCCGATGACATGATTGATGCCGTACAACGGCTTGTTCGCCGCCCATGCAAGCGCTTTGGCACCCGAAACGCCCACGGCGAGGCATCCGGCGAGGCCGGGGCCCGCCGACACCGCTATGGCATCCACGTCGCCGAGTCCCAACCCGGCGTCGGAGAGCGCCTGGGACACGCACGGCACGAACGCCTCGGCGTGCGCGCGAGAGGCGATTTCCGGAATCACGCCGCCATAACGGGCGTGCTCCTCCATCGACGAGGCGACAACGTTGGAACGCAGCGTGCGCCCCTGTACGATTGCAGCGGCGGTTTCGTCGCATGTCGATTCGATGCCCAGTACGATCGGTTCGCTCATGGTTGCGTCTCCTGTCCTGTTTGTTTCGTCATGTCGCCGGCGGCGGACGTATCACCGGCGGCACCAGCCACACCGCCATTGCCGCTGAACCCGACGATGCGCGGTTCAAGGTCAAGCGCCATCACATACGCGTCGATGCCTTCCGGCTGGTAGTACCGTTTGCGCAGTCCGATGCGCTGGAATCCGAACCGGTGGTACAACGCGATGGCCGGGTCGTTGACGACGCTGACTTCGAGCAGCATCCGTCTGGCTCCCTGTCGACGTGCGCGAGATATCAGGTGATTCATCATCGCGACCGCGATGCCCTGCCTCTGATGGGTCTTGCTGACGCCTATGTCCATGATCTCCGCGTCGTCGCCGTCATACCAGTATCCGGCGAATCCGCGGATGGCGGGTTCACGGTCCGTGTCGCGTCCATCCGCCTCGTCCACGTCGAAGACGTATACGCGTGCCGGCGCGTCGAGCTCCTGCCTGATCGAGGCCTCGCTCCACGCATGGTTGCCGAACAGCTCGACTTCCAGCGCCCTTATCGCGCCGACGGCCGTCTCCCGCCCGATATCGTCCAGTTCGCGCAGCATCAGTCCGCCCTCTGCGCGCCCGCATGGTTCAGCACGTGTTTGAGCGGGCTGGGTACTTCGGCATCGGGCCGGCGCAGATACAGCGGTTCGACGGGCGCTTCGTCGTCCGCATGTTTCAGCGCCATCTCGGCGAACATCGCCAGGCCGGCCGCCCCCGCATCCAGAATGGATCCCTCGACCACCGAGCCGAGAGCATCCAGGCTTTGCCATGCGTCGGCGTATCGGGCCGCCCCGTGACCGACCACGTCCACGATGTATCGCATGCCGCCAATCTCCGCGCGACGGCGTACCTCGGCGTTGACCCGCTCCACGATATGGCCGGGGTAGTCGATGTCCATAGCGATCCAATGGCAGGAATCCGTCTCTGAGCCCGTCACGCCAGCCTCATGGTTCAGGGAAAAGTACAACTGTTTGCGACGGGCGTCATTCACGCACAGAGTGATGTGATGTTCCGGCTCTGGTCTCCCGTCCACCTGGCCATTTTGCGCCGTATGCGACACATCCGCGAGGAATCCGGCCGCGTCCGCTATGACGGCATCGCCGCGCAGGGCGGCGCGCAACATGGCGTCCTGCGGGTCGAGGATGTTCTGACCGATCAGCCGGGCCCCCGTGGCGAAGGCGAGCGCCTTGGCTGTGACCAGCCCCGCCCTCAGTCCGGTGAACGGGGCCGGGCCGACGCCGACGACGATGCAGCTGATGTCCGCGGGACCGAGCCCGGCGGCATCCATCGCACGGGCGATGTTGACCTGCAGTTTCTCGACGTGGGTGCGTGAATCGGTCTCCACGATGGGCTCATGCCCCACGACTCCCACGGTCGAACCGTACGAGGTGTCGATCACCAACGTGCAACCATCAGTCGCCTGCATTTGTTCCTCCCGTTCATACGCAACCTGTACGAGTCTACATCGTCCGTCAGTCACCATCATCAGGCGGTCGGGGTCGTGAATCGCGAGATGCGCGCCCCATCCCACGCCGGGCCGACCGGTACCAGCGTGACGACTCTGGTGCCATCGCTTGTCGGCTGCCTCTCCGCGGTTTTGTCGTCCTGCCCGTCATCGAGCGGGCGGTCGATATGGACTTCCAGACGTTCCGGAGCCAACGTGGAGGCCATCTGCTCGCCCCATTCCATCAGGATCACGGTGTTGGCTCCGGGGTCCTCCAGCTCCTCGTCGAGACCGAGCGATTCCAACTCGTCCAGCAGTCTTTCCTCGACGTCCTGTCCGGGCGCATAGGCGTCGCCGCCGAGGCGGTACGCGTCGACATGCACCAGGTGGGCGTGCGACCCGTCGGCGAATCGTCCGTCAAGTTCGCGGGCGATGGTGAACGTCGGCGACACGATGGGTTCCGTTATGCCCAATCCGGCGCCGATGCCCTGCGCGAACGTCGTCTTGCCTGCGCCCAGCGGGCCCGACAGCAACAGTACGTCGCCGCCGTGCAGCAGCAAGGCCACACGCCGGCCCAGTTCGCGCATGTCGTCGTCGGTGGGCACGCGCACAACGACGGGATGCGCGGCGTCGGCTCCCTGGTTCCGTGTCACGCCGGCGTTGCCCGTTTCTGCTGTTTCCATCGTTTCTTTCATTCCCGTCCCTGCCGTTCCTGTTTCAATTTCGATGTCGTCGTTCATGTCATGCATGCTCTGCGGGCACCCGGCCGTGGTCGCCTCGCCGCAGGGCGCCGTTCTCCGGCGCGGTCAGTCCCTTCCTTTGTGGCTGATCAGTTCGATGCACCTCTCCAGCGCGTATACGGGGTCGCCCCCGTTGGTTTTGCTCTGTTCGTCCGCCCAGGCGAGCATGCGGATGCACTGCCCGAGTCCCGCCGAGGTCCAACCCGAAAGCTGTCTCATGGCGTTTTTCAGCACCCACGGGTTCGTTTTCGCCTGGGCCTGCGTGATGGTGCCGGCCTTGACTGCGGATGCCTTGGCGATGGTGCGCAGTTTCATCGCGAGCGCGCCGATCAGCGCGATGGGGTCCGTTCCCTGTTCGACGGCGGAACGCATGGCGATGATGGCCTCGGCCGTGCGGCCGGCTATGGCCTTGTCCGCCACGGAGAAACCGGTCACCTGCGGGTTCGAGGTCAGGTACCGGTTGACGAGATCCAGGGTGATGGGGTCGTCATCGAAATCGAAGCACAGTTGGGAGCACATGGCGGCCATTTCTCCGGTCCGCTCGCCGAGCACCGCGACGAGCTGCTGGGCGGCCAATGGCTCGACGCGGCGGTGCTCCCCCTCGAATATCTGCAGCACGAAGTTGAGTTTCGCCTCCGGTTTCTTCAGGTCGGCGACCGTCTCCTTGCACGCGCCCGCCTTGACGAGTTGGTCGAGCAGCCGTTTGCCCTTGACCCCTCCTTCATGCCGGCAGATGACGATGCTGGATGCACCCGGATCGGCGCATGCCTGACGGCAGTAGCGCACCATGGATTCGCCCAGCTTGTCGTCGGCGTTCTGCAGATTGTCGACGACTACCACGGCGACATCGGCGAGCAGGGAAGGGCTGACGGCCTCATCGAATGCGTACTGGTCGCAGCCGGTCGCATCCAGGTCGATGCGCTCGGCGTCGGGCCGATCGTGCAGCGCACGGCGGATGAGATCGCGCCCGGTTCGCTTATTGAGATATGCGTCACCGCCGAACACGATGATGAACGGGGGCTTGCGAGCCTGCCTTGTTTGCCATGGTCTCCATCTTCCCATACAGCTGGACAAGAGCCGTCATGCGCTCCCGTCATCGATGCGACGGGAATGGCTCCCGCCGCGACTTTCGTGCGCGGCACCGGCCGGTCTCCTCCGTCGGTGTCGCCGTCGAACATCGTTACGGTCTGCGACCACCATATCCGTATCCGGTCACGCAGACGGGGACGGAACGACTGGCCGCCGTCACCGGATCCGTCGGATCTCAGCAGACGCAACCATCGGGTGGCCAGTATCAGCACCGTGGCGCACGCCGATTCGACCAACACCATCAGCAATGCACCCGGTATGCCACCGGCCCACGGCATGGTCGCGAACTCGTTGTCCGACACCATCGCGGCGACGCGTTCCATGACGGACGTGCCGCATCCCGCAATCCAGGCCAAGACGTATCCGCATTGCGGCATCAGCCAGGATATGAACAGCGCGGCGAGCCCTGCCATGGTGGCGAATCCCACGACCGGGCCGACGAGCAGATTCGCCGGCACCGAGGCGAGAGGCAGTTGCGGATCCATCAGGATCTGTATCGGCAGGGTGAGCGACTGCGCGGCGATGGTCATGGCGAGCGGAGCCGACAGCAATCGGGGCAGCATGCACGCCAGCCAATCGGTCAAAGGGCCGGCGAACAGCACGATGCCCAATACGGCCGCGCAGGACAACGCGAAACCGTAGCTGACCGACATCGAGGGAGCGATGAGAAGGACGGTGATCACCGTCCAGCTCAGCGAACTCACCGACTGTCTTCGACGGCCGGCCGCCACCGCGGCAGCGCCGAACAGTCCCATGAGCAATGCGCGCAGCACCGAATCGGACGGGAACACGACTATCGCCAGCATCACGTCCGACACCGCCATCACCAGTCCTGTCGCCCATCGAGGGGCGAGCACGCGGGAGCACAGCCTGTGCACCAGCCCCGCGATGACCATGAAATGCCCTCCCGACACCGCCATCAGGTGCATGATGCCGCTGCGCCGGAACTGCTCCTCGAGTAGCGCCGCATACGCGGCATCGACGCCGCCGACACGTTCCGTCCCCGATGACAGGCTTTCTTTAGACCCATGTGACGCCGCACCGGATGCGGTATCGCGCACCCGGACCGCATCCTGCCCGAGCACGCCGACGGTCAGCCCCGGCACCAGCACGCGCGCCTGATCCGACAGGCGGTCGCAGGCGCGCAGTAGCCCCTGCTGCATGGCCTTGACGATGCGGGCCGTTCCGGAAGGCGCAGAAACCACATCCGGCACGTGCATATCGTCACAGGTCAGCCACAGCGGCTGACGGCCATACGACGCCGTGCTCAGCGTGCCGGGAAAACGGTAGACCGCCGTGTCGGTCAGCGCCGAACAGACGTCTCCCGACAACAGCACGCGGATATCGGCACGCGAAGGCACCGTCGAGCGTTCCGACAGCGGATTCGCCGGGGATCGCCGTATGGACAGCGACACCACGCGCCCGTCAACCTGGCAATCGGAACCCCTCACCGTCGACGATACGGCCGGGGAGCGCACCCGCACCACGGCCACCACGTCGGCGGGCCCGTCACGGGCCTGGACATGCGCCGCATCATGCCAGCGCACACTGTCCGCGGTCACCGCCGCGGCGGCCGACAGTAGTCCGGCCACGGCCATCACGGCCACGGCATCCCCGAGCGAGGCTCGCAACGGGCGTATCAGACCGTGTGCCGCCAGCGACGGCACAACGAGGGCCACCGGCAGCAGCATCACAGCCAGCGCACCAATCGCATACCCCGTGACCGACATCGGGTCATCATCCATCAAGGTCAGCCATCGCCACCATTGGTGAGCCGCCGCCGCAAGCCATCCACGCGGCGAGAGCCCGCCGGCAGCATCCTGAAGTCCCTACCGCCGTTTTCGCGGCGGATGGCGAAGGCCCGCGATGACGGGCGTTCCCGATGCCCATCGGTCGAGTCGCGACGCCTTCCGGTATGGTTCCTCCGACGGCGGTCGTGGCAGCCGCCACCCTGCATATGCCCGTCATCCCGCATGTACCGTCTCCTCATCCCCCACCTCACACACGCACCCACGGCCGTATCTTGGTGAGCGTCTTCGCGCCGATGCCGGAGACATCCAGCAGCTGGTCGACGCTGGCGAACCTCCCGATGCTGCGCCGGTGATCGAGAATGCGCTGCGCGGTCACCGGCCCCACGCCGGGAATGGAATCCAGCTGCTCTGCGGTCGCGGTATTGAGATCGATCCTCGTATCTGCGGTGGCCCCATCGTCCGAACCGTCACTCCCCTGCTGCGATGATCGCCCGTTCTGCGCAGCCTGACTGCCCGCGGAGGACTCCACGCCGTCTCCTTGCGATTCGGCGTCGCCCGCCCCACCGGAATTCTCCTGATCGGAGCCCGTTCCGCCAGAGTTCGACCCGTCGCCATTTACGGAGTCGCTGCCGTCACTTCCACCGGGTAACGTTTCGGCGATACCCGTTTCCTCCCCTCCCGCGTCCTGCATCGCGGCGTTATGGGATTGAGCCGACACGTACCGCAGGGACTGCTGCAGCAGCATCGTCAGGCTCGCGCACAGGGCCGTGGTCAGCACCAGCATCACCGTCACCGCGTGGAACGGGCGGAATCTCAGCCGCGGCACGTCCCGCTTCGCGCACTGGCCCCGCATGCCGTCGTCAGGGCGCACACCCATCAGACGGCTTATTGGCTCGACGGCAGGCGTGGTGGAATCGGCCACGTCGGCATGTTTCTCGGTATGACTCTCGCCATGCGACGGCACCGGTCTGGAAAAATCCCCCGGTGGCGGCGCCGGAGGAGGCACGCCCGTTCCGGCATCCGTCGCGACAGATGTTCCGACCCCGATTACGTCAGGCATGGCAGGAATCCCGGCGTGGCGGCCATCGTCCATGCCGCGCAACCGCCGAGTCGCCGTTTGATCCCCTGAATGAGAAATGCCCATGCTTCCAGCGTGAGGGAACATGGGCATGAAGTCCAGCCGAATCGGCCTATGTGGTCGAAGGCTCGGGAGTTATCCACATTTTCGGCGTGTCGCCGGCGGAATCACTCGGCGGGGACGATGGAGACGATCTTCGGGGCCTTGACGATCACCTTGTGCGGCGTCTTGCCGCCCAACCGGTCGGCGACCGCCTCAAGCGCCTGCTTTTCGAGGTCGGCCGGGTCGATGTCAACCGGCACCTCAAGCTTGGCACGCACCTTGCCCTTGATCTGCACCACGGCGGTGACGGTGTCATGGCCGACGTACTTCTCGTCGGCGACGGGCCATGGCTCGGCGGACAGGGATTCGTCATGCCCGAGCTTGGACCACATCTCCTCGCAGATGTGCGGCGCGATCGGTGCGAGCATGAGGATCAGAGGCTCGACGGCGGC
>ENA-OQBD01000501-OQBD01000501.1-human-gut-metagenome-genome-assembly--contig:-NODE-501-length-21102-cov-6.747604_pt1 | contig 21102 bp, 17 predicted proteins | sample MGYA00242742_ERZ504543 | MGnify/ENA primary metagenome ERZ504543 (study PRJEB26092, sample SAMD00036239) | human gut metagenome | host: Homo sapiens | study: EMG produced TPA metagenomics assembly of...
ACGATGTAGAGGAAGGAAAAGTAGTACATTCAGAAGTAGTAGATACGAATGGAAGCGGACATGGTGCATTGGCAGGAGTTCTTAAAGCATTGAATGCAGATGTTTTGATCTGTGGCGGAATCGGAGGCGGCGCACAGACAGCATTAGCGGCAGCCGGCATTAAGCTTTTCGGAGGAGTTTCCGGAGATGCGGATGAAGCAGTAGAAGCTTTTATCAATGAAACACTTGAGTATAATCCGGATGTGAAATGTTCTCATCACGAGCACAGCCACGGGGAAGGACATACATGTGGCGAGCATGGATGTGGAAGCCATAGCTGTCATTAAGAAAAATAGCAAAAAATAATAATACAAAAGAATGTGTCAAGGTAATGGATAAAGGCAACTGTTGACTTTTGCTTTTTAGCGTGCTAAAATCGAGAGTGTAGAAAAACAAAGACGTTTTGCAGTCATTATTGCAAAGCGTCTTTTTATTTTATCAGCAGTGATAAAGAGTGTGCGGTAAACAGATAATACAGAAAAGGAAGAATGCCTTATGAAAGAATTGTTATTTTTGCTTGTATTGTTTGTTTCTAATGTTATTCAGGCTATCACAGGGTTTGCCGGTACGGTATTGGCGATGCCGCCCTCCGTTTATTTGCTTGGGCTGGATCATGCAAAGGTGGTCCTGAATGTTATGGCCTGGCTGTCCGGACTGATGATCGCAGTGACCGGATATCGACATATAAACTGGAAAGAATTGCTTAAGATGTCTGCGGTCATGTTGTTTGGAATGTTTGCAGGGATACAGATCTGCCGGATCGTGAAATCTGAAAATATTCTTTTGACAATATATGGAATCATAATCGTCGTAGTTGCATTAAAGAATCTGTGCATCCATACAGAGAAAAAACTTCCGGATCTCATTTTGTGGATAGTTCTGATCCTGGCAGGGATAATTCATGGTATGTTTGTATCAGGAGGGGCTTTACTTGTGATCTATGCAACACAGGTACTGAAAGAAAAAGAAGAATTTCGTGCGACAGTGGCCCCTGTATGGGTGGTGCTGAATTTTTTTCTGATGGTTACCCAGTTCAGGAGCGGCCTGGTTGGAACGGCAGATATTCGACTGATCTATATCAGTATCCTGCCATTACTTATAGCTACATGGTTAGGTAAAAAGCTGGTATGTAAAGTATCTCAGAAGGTATTTCTGAATCTGACTTATATACTGCTTCTGATATCTGGAGTATCTTTAATCGTCTGATGCAGTTGATCACAGGAAACTGCGGTGGAGAAAGGTGTATAAATATGGCAGTAACATTGCGTGAGATCATAAAACAGGTACAGCATCTGGAGATGAAGCTGGTAGCAGGTGAGACAGGACTGGATCATGAAGTGTCATGGACTCATATGGTAGACAGCGACACGATTTCTGCATTTCTGCAGGGACAGGAGCTTACTTTTACAACTGGATTAGGATTGAATGAAAATCTGACTCTTCTTCGTCTGGTAAAGGAAGTATGGCGAAACAAAGCCAGTGGAATCGTGATCAATACAGGGCCTTATATCAGTGAGATCGGACAGGATGTTATTGATTTTGCAAATGAAAAGGGATTCCCGGTATTTGAAGTACCGTGGAGGGTTCGAATGGCTGAAATCATGCGGATCATATGTTTTGCAATAACAAAAGAGCAGCAGAACGCAATTGAGGTTGCGACGGCACTGAACAATGCCTTTTTATGTCCGTCCCAGGAAGAACTGTATGTTTCGGCACTGATGAGAAAAGGGTATTTTACAGACAGTGCATATACGGTTGTGAATGTGTGTGTTCTGGAAGACAATGATCGTGTAACAGGAACAAGGCTAGAGCAGATTTTATCTAAACTGAGCAGTCATATCCGCTGTAATTATAATGGGATTTTGTGTTGTGCCCAGGATAAGCAGATTCTTCTGGTTTTGTGTGATTATTCTGATGAAGCATGCAGAAAAACTACAGAGAGGATTTTTCAGATACTATGCAGGATGGTATGTCAGAAGGAACAGATTTTTGTAAGTGTAAGTAAGCGGATTTCCGGGATCAGGCAGATTTATAAGAGCTATCAGTTTGCGGAAAAAATGTCTGATCTATTATGTGTCTGTCAGGTTCCGGGCGAGCAAAGCACAGATGGCGGAAAGATTATTTTTTACAAAGATCTTGGGATTTACAGGGTACTGCTCACACTTACAGATAAGGAAGCAATAAAAGAATATCTGGCAGATACAGTAGCTCCATTGTATGAATATGATGAGATGAACCACTCAGATCTGGTCAGAGTACTTCAGTGCTACCTGGCTAACGACTGCAGTGTCAAAAGTGCGTCACAGGAATTGATCGTACATCGAAATACAATTAATTATAAGCTTGGAAAGGCCGCTGAGATACTTGGAAAAAATCTTTCTGATTTTGATGTGCGTTTTCAGCTGAGGCTGGGTTTCCTGTTATATCAGATGAATGAAATGTAAAAGGAAAATGCGGCAGCAGAATAATAACGATTGTGCTGCAGCACAAAAATAATTGGATAGATGTCTATTGCAGACAGCCAGTGTCGAGAGTAATATATGACTCAGATAAGACAAAGGCGTCTGGTTCACAAATGAATGTGGGCCGGGCGCTTTTCTTATTCTACAACAAATAATAAGTTTGTTTACCGCAAAAATGAACAATATTTAAAACTGAATTACAGATAAAGAGGAGGAAGTTATTATGAGTTTAACAGGAAAAGAAGTAGCACAGATGCACAAAGATTATGTGATGCAGTCATGGGCAAGATCAGGAGCAGATACTTTACCGGTAGAAAGAGCCGAAGGAATTTATTTTTACGATTATGATGGAAAAAAATATGCAGATATGGCTTCACTTCTGGTGTGTTCCAACCTCGGACATGAGCTTCCGGAGATCGTTGAAGCGATCAAGGAACAGGCTGATAAGATGTGCTTCATGGCACCGGCATATGCATCCGAGCCTAAGAGCATGCTGGCAAAAATGCTTGTAGAAGCAGCAGGAGCAGATACATACAAGAGAGTTTTCTTCACAAATGGTGGAGCAGAATCCAATGAGAATGCTATAAAAATGGCACGTATGGTAACCGGAAGAACCAAGATCTTTTCCTGCTACAGAAGCTATCATGGAGCTACACTTGGAGCATCCAATGCTTCCGGTGACTGGAGAAGATATGCAGCAGAGATCGGTGGTGCAAATGGATTCGTACACTTTATGAACCCTCAGATGTATCGTGACGGATATACAAAAGGAGTTGATGATGCAGAGGTAACGAAAAAATATCTGGATGCGCTGGATCTGCAGCTCAGATATGAAGGCCCCGGAAATGTGGCAGCGATCCTGATGGAGTCTATAGTAGGTGCAAACGGTGTCATTCTTCCTCCAGACGGATATATGGAAGGTGTTCGTGCACTTTGTGACAAATATGGAATCCTTCTGATCTGTGATGAGGTTATGGCAGGATTTTACCGTACAGGAAAAATGTTTGCATTTATGAATTTCGACATGAAACCGGATATCATTACATTTGCAAAAGGTGTTACCTGTGGTTATGTACAGCTGGGCGGATGTATTGTAAGTAAAAAGGTTGCGGAGTATTTTGAGGAAAATGTTCTTCAGTGCGGACTTACTTACAGTGGACATACACTTGCATGTGCGGCTGGTGTGGCAGCAATGAAATATTATAAAGAACACGACATCGAGGGCCATGTAGCTGAGATGCACGAGATCGTTGCTCCGTTTATGGATGAGATGGTAAAGAAGCATAAATGTATTGGTGAAGCAAGATGTATCGGTTTGTTCGGTGCACTTGAAGTAGTCAAGAATAAAGAAACCAGAGAACCGATGCAGGAATACGGCGTACCCGGACCGGTAATGCCGTGGATATTTGCAGAATTAAAAAAACGTGGCTTTGCAACCTTTGGACGTGAGAACTTTATTGAAATCTGTCCGCCACTGATCATCACGAAAGAGGAGCTGGAAGAGTATCTCCCGATCCTTGATGAAGTGCTTACAATGGTCGATGAAAAATTTTGTGACTGATAAAGCAGGAGGTAGCCTATGAACTGGGATTATCTACAGCCGGTAAAAATTCATTTCGGCAAAGGCAGAGTAAAAGAAATCAAAGAAATAGCCAGAGAGCTTGGCTGCGAAAGAGGCCTTCTGGTGGCAGGACCGTTTTTCTTTAAAAGCGGTTTTGCCGAAAAGGTCATAAAAGAGTCAGAAGGAATGATCGTTGCTTCTTTTGGAGATGTTTCTCCAAACCCGGACGTTGTAGAGGTAGATGCCTGTGCGGAAGTGATCCGGCAGAAAAATATCGGATTTGTGGTAGCACTGGGTGGAGGCAGTCCCATGGATTGTGCCAAAGCAGCTGCCAGTGTAGCTCTGACTTCGGATTCCATCCGTAAGTATCATGGAACCGGAGTAGCAATGCCGGAGAAACATCTTCCACTGATCGCAGTTCCTACGACTGCAGGAACAGGAAGTGAAGTGACCTGTGTATCAGTTCTTTCGGATCATGCAAATGGAAAAAAAGCGCCGATCGTATCAGAGGGATTTTATCCGGCAGCAGCTATCATTGATCCTGAACTTACTTATACAATGCCACCGCAGGTTACGGCAGGAACAGGAATTGATGTTCTTTCCCATGCGATCGAAGGCTATTGGAGCAAAGGTCATCAGCCGATCTGTGATGTACTTGCGATGCATGCAGCAGAACTGGTATTTAAATATGTTTACAGAGCATACAGGAAGCCCGATGATGAGGAAGCAAGGGAGAAAATGTGCGAAGCATCTTTGATCGCAGGATTGGCGTTTACTTTACCGAAAACCACTTCGTCCCATGCGTGTTCATTTCCATTGACCAATATTTATCACATCCCGCATGGCGAGGCGTGTGGCCTGACCCTGGATTATTTTATAAGAATCAATGCAAAAGGCGAAGGTGGTGAACGTGTAGAGGAATTTGCCAGAAGGATTGGATTCAAAGATGCAGAAGAGATGGCGGATGCAGTTCTTGAATTAAAGAAAAAAATGGGATTGCGGTGTGATCTGAAGGATCTGGAGCTTGATGATGATCAGATTGCGGAGCTGGTTCGCATTAGCAGACACCCGAACCTTTATAACAATCCGGTAGAGATCACAGACGAGATGCTGGATGAGATGTATCGATATCTGGCCGGAAAGTGAAAGATTTTGATTGAATATTGAAAAAAATAATGATAATATAGAGAGAGACGATGGAGTCCGGATACTTTGGTATCTGGGCTCTTTTTGTATTTATGGATGGGAGATGAAGGATTATGAAACTGATCACAGCAATCGTAAGACCTGAGAAAGTGATGGACGTCATCAAAGCACTGGAGCAGGAAGGATATTTTGCTTTTTCAAAATGGGCAATTTCAGGAAGAGGTAAGGAAAAAGGAATTCAGGTAGGGGATGTCCTTTATCAGGAAATGGCAAAAAACATGCTGTATATTACTGTTGGGGACAAAGAAAAAGATGAGGTTGTAGATATTATCATTAACAGTGCAAAGAGTGGGCAGTATGGACATTATGGTGATGGAAAAAATTTTTGTTTCCGATATCAGTGAGGCATATACGATCAGTGAAGAAACCAGAGAAGATGATGATGAATGATATGATTGATGAAGCAGGAGGATATATATGGGTGAAAGAAATAAAAGAACAAAATTAAAAAAATCCATGGGACCTGGTTCGATCTGGGCAGTTGCAGTCGGTTCCATCATTGGATGGGGATGTTTTATACAGGGTGGTCTCTGGACAGAACGTGCAGGTGGACCGCTCCCGCTGTTTCTGGGATTTCTGGCAGGCGGTCTTTTAATGATCGTGGTAGGCTACAGCTATTCTTATATGATCGCAAAATTCCCGGTAGCGGGTGGTGAATTTGCCTATGCATATAAAGGCTTTGGAAGAACTGCTTCGTACATATGCGGATGGATGCTGTCGCTTGGATATCTGTCTATTGTAGCTTTGAATGCAACGGCACTTCCGGTATTGGCATCCTATATTTTTCCTGGAGTCTTTAACAGAGGTTACCTGTATACAATTGCAGGATATGATGTATATATGGGTGAAGTCGGATTATCCCTGTTCTTTATCATACTTTTCGGGATCATGAATTACAAAGGTGCGAAATCTGTAGGAAATCTTCAGCTTGCGATGGTCCTTATCATGTGTGCAGCGGTTGTTGTATCAGTCATTGGTGTGATCGCAACAGGACATTTTGATGCTTCAAACTTGCAGCCGGCATACGGAGCCGAAGGCAAGTCTCTTGGAAGCGGTTTTGTATCTATCCTGGCATTGGCTCCGTTCCTTTATGTAGGATTTGACTGTATTCCACAGGCGGCAGAAGAATATGACTTTCCACCACAGAAGTGCAAAATGCTGATCATTTCAGCATTGATCGTAGGTGCTTTGATCTATGGTGCAATGGCACTGGTGACAGATTGTGTTGTTCCCTGGCAGCAGGTTCTGACTATGACAGATGCGAATGGAACTCTTGTAAAATGGCATACAGGTGCAGTTCTTGATCTTGCAATGGGAAAAGTTGGTGTGTGCTTTGTGGCACTGGCAGTGTGCATGGGGATTTTTACCGGTATGAACGGATTCTTTATGACATCCAGCCGTCTTTTATTTGGTATGGCAAGAGCAAAAATGCTTCCGTCAGCTTTTGAAAAGGTTCATCCGGAGCATAAAACTCCGTCCATATGTGTTGGGTTTACCATGATCATCTGCTGTATCTGCCCATTTTTCGGCAGAGAAGTGATCGGCTGGGTTGTAGATATGTGTTCCGTAGGTACTGCGTTCGGATATTTCTTTACCTGTGCAGGTGCTTATATTCTTCTGAAAAAATATGGCGATGATACAGATACAAATAAAATCCATCCGGCAGTAGCAATGGGCGGCTGTGTGATCTCTGTTGTAATATTGCTGCTCCTGATCGTGCCCGGTTCTCCAGCATTCATGGCTCCACAGTCCTTTGCAGCACTGATCGTGTGGGTGTTGATGGGAGTTACCTTCTATTTTGTTTCAAAGAAAAATTTTGCGAAAGTCACTAAGAGGGAAATGGATTATCTGATTCTTGGAAATGTACAGGTGGTTCGAGGACTGAGAAAAGGAAAAGACCAGGGAAGAGTTGTGCAGGTTAATATTGTAGCTGATCAAAGTAATAAATCTTAAAAGGTAATAAAACGGCTGCAGGCCTATAATACTTTCAGGGTAACAGAAAAACTTCCATTCAAAAAATGGGAGTTTTTCTGTTACCGGAGTATCATATTTGCAAGGTGTGATTTATAAAGTATCTTGACAGAGGTACCGATCCTGTTATACTATTAAAACTGATAAAGGGGAGTAACCTACGTTTGGAAATCTGCGTTTGCAGTGTCGTCAGTACGGTGGAAACATCCGGCGCTGCAGGGAAATGGTGAGACTTTTATTGCATTTTTTGTTGTGCAATAAGGGTTTCTTTTTTTATATCCTTTTATCAAAAAAATCCTTTATTGCATAAAAAAATTACAGTTGGTGAATATTTGCAAAAAAGGAGGCAAAGGTAATGAAAGAAATTTATCAGCAGACAGCAGAAGAAGTTCTCGAGCGTGTGGAAAGCAGGGAATCAGGGCTTACCGATGAACAGGTCAGACGGTCCAGAGAGAAGTGCGGATGGAATGAGCTTGCAGAAGGAAAGAAAAAAAGTATTTTGCAGATCTTCTTTGAACAGTATAAGGATTTTCTGGTGCTGATCCTGATCGCATCGGCAGTGATATCCGGTATGCTTGGAGATGTGGAAAGTGCAGCAGTTATCGTGATCGTTATTACGATCAATGCGATTTTGGGAACTGTGCAGACAGTAAAGGCTGAGCAGTCCCTGCAGAGCTTAAAGAAGCTTTCCGGACCGGAGGCAAAGGTATTACGTGATGGTGTGGCGGTACAGCTCCCGGCAAGAGAACTGGTTGTAGGAGATGTGATCCTTCTTGAAGCAGGTGATATGATCCCGGCCGATGGAAGATTGATTGAAAATGCAAGCCTTAAGGTCGATGAAAGTGCCCTTACCGGAGAAAGTCTTGCGGTTGAAAAGAGTAGGGACATTATTTTGGAGGAAGCATCGCTTGGTGATCGGACAAATATGCTGTTTTCCGGAAGCTTTGTCACATATGGGCGTGGCAGAGCGGTTGTAACGAATGTAGGAATGCAGACAGAGGTTGGAAAGATTGCGGGACTTCTGAAATCGACTTCGGAAAAACAGACGCCACTTCAGGCGAATCTGGATGATTTTGGAAAGAAGCTTTCCATTCTGATCCTGATATTTTGCGGAATTCTGTTTGCGATCAGTGTATTCCGCGGTGAGAAGATCAGCAGTGCATTTATGTTTGCAGTAGCACTTGCAGTCGCAGCGATTCCGGAAGCTTTAAGCTCCATCGTGACGATCGTCCTTTCTTTCGGAACACAGAAGATGGCAAAGGAGCACGCGATCATTCGTAAGCTTCAGGCTGTGGAAGGTCTTGGAAGCGTATCTGTTATCTGTTCGGATAAGACCGGAACACTCACACAGAATAAAATGACAGTAGAAGATTATTATATTGGTGGAAAAAGAATCACAGCAGATGCAATTGATGTAGCAGATCCGGCGCAGAGATGTCTTTTGGACTACAGCATTTTATGTAATGATTCAACAAATGAAAATGGAGTGGAGATCGGAGATCCGACGGAAACGGCATTGATCAATCTGGGCAGCCGGTACGGAATCGAGGCTGCTGGTGTAAGAAAGCTTTATCCAAGGGAAGGAGAGCTTCCCTTTGACAGTGACCGTAAGATGATGTCAACACTTCACAGAATTGATGATGAAAACCGGATGATCGTAAAAGGTGCGGTTGACCGGCTTCTGGAGCTGACAGACAGGATCTGGACAAAGGACGGAGTTCGGGAAATCACAGAAGCAGATAAAGAAAAGATCCGGCGCCAGAATCAGGAATTTTCAATGGAAGGGTTACGGGTACTGGCATTTACCTATCGTGAAATTCCGGAGAAGCATGTATTGACGACAGAAGATGAGAATCATCTGGTATTTCTTGGCCTGATCGCTATGATGGATCCGCCGAGGGAAGAATCAAAGGCTGCAGTTGCAGAATGTATAAAAGCGGGGATCCGGCCGGTCATGATCACGGGAGATCATAAGATCACAGCAGCGGCAATCGCAAAAAGGATCGGGATCCTACATGATCTGTCAGAGGCCTGCGAAGGTGCTGATATTGAAAATATGAGTGATGAGCAGCTGAAGGAGTTTGTCCCGAATATTTCTGTGTATGCAAGAGTGTCACCGGAGCACAAGATCCGTATTGTCCGTGCATGGCAGGAGAAGGGGATGATCGTGGCAATGACCGGAGACGGTGTGAATGATGCTCCGGCATTGAAGCAGGCAGATATTGGTGTTGCAATGGGAGTGACCGGAACCGAGGTCGCAAAGGATGCCGCAGCAATGGTGCTTACAGATGATAATTTTGCAACAATTGTAAAAGCAGTGGAAAACGGACGAAATTTATATCAGAATATCAAGTATGCGATCCAGTTTCTTCTGTCAGGAAACTTTGGTGCGATCCTGGCAGTTCTTTGTGCATCCCTTGCAGGACTTCCGGTTCCTTTTGCACCGGTACATCTGCTGTTTATCAATCTTTTGACAGACAGCCTTCCGGCGATCGCGTTAGGCGTGGAGCCGCACAGCAGTGAGGTGATGAATGAGAAACCAAGATCAGCAGACGAGTCAATACTGACAAAGGATTTTCTTGGTAAAATCGGTCTGGAAGGACTGGTGATCGGTATGATGACGATGATCGGATTTTTGACAGGATATCATCAGAATGGTGCACTGCTTGGCAGTACTTATGCCTTCGGAACACTTTGTCTGGCACGTCTGTTCCATGGATTCAACTGCAAATCGGATCATCCGGTTATCTTTACAAAACGTTTCTTTAATAATAAATGGCTTCAGGGAGCATTTGTACTTGGGGCAGTACTCATTACCGTTGTACTGACGGTTCCAGGATTTCATCTCCTGTTTAAAGTAGAGACGTTGGATCTGATGCAGCTTGGCTGTGTATATCTGTATGCGTTTGCAAGTCTTCCGATCATTCAGCTGCTTAAATGGATACGTATGAAATTAAGAAAAAGAGGAGAATGATAGTGGATATAAGTAAAATATCTGTAAAAAAAATTCCGAGAGCTTATTGTGTTTACAGCATTTCTTGTGGTCGCCCTGTGGAAGTTTGATGTGGTGCTCGATGTGCTGAAAGCAATATGGGGGATTGTATTTCCCTTTGTACTTGGCGGAGCGATCGCATTTGTGACCAACGTGCCAATGAGCTTTTTGGAAAAGAAAATTTTTGGAAGGGTAAAAAAAGAAAATAAGATAGGTGCAAAACTGGCAAGACCGATAAGTCTGTTCCTTACGATCGTATTTGCGGTTGGCGTGATCGTACTGGTGATGTTTGGTGTGATCCCGCAGCTTACGCGGACAATGGGAACTCTGATGATGAGTATCGCTGATTTTATTCCGCAGATGCAAAGCTGGATCCGGGAATTCTCCCATAATAACCAGGAAATCATGAAGCTGGTAGATCAGGTACAGTTTAATCCGGATCAGGCGATCAAGTGGGGGATAAGCCTTCTTGGAAACGGTGCAGGAAATATGATGAATACCACAATGTCAGCAGTGGGTTCCATAGTCAGTGGATTGGCAACCTTTTTTATTGCTTTTTCATTTGCCTGCTATGTCCTTTTTCAGAAGGAGAAGCTGCATGTGCAGATCCGAAAAGTATTTTTTGCCTTTCTCCCAAAGAAAAAGGCAGATGCTTTTCTTAAAGTCTGCTCTCTGACTTATCGGACATTTGCAAATTTTCTTACAGGTCAGTGTCTGGAAGCCGTGATCCTTGGCTGTATGTTTGTTGTGATATTGAGCATTTTGAGGATGCCATATGCACTTTTGATCGGAGTTTTGATTGCGTTTACCGCATTGATTCCGATTTTCGGGGCCTTCATCGGGTGTGCGGTGGGAAGCTTTTTGATCTTTATGGTAAATCCGAAACAGGCAATTTTATTTATTATAGTATTTCTGGTGCTGCAGCAGATCGAGGGAAATCTGATCTATCCTCATGTTGTGGGTGAATCCGTAGGGCTTCCGTCGATCTGGGTTCTTGCAGCAGTTACGATTGGCGGAAACCTTATGGGAATTGTGGGTATGCTTGTTTTTATTCCGCTGCTTTCCGTGTTCTATACTATTTTTCGGGAATTTGTATATCTGCGCCTGAAAAAAAAGCATATCAAACAGGTAACAAAGACAGAAATAGAGGAATATACGGCGGAGGAAATTGCTGCTATAGAAGAAACGTCAGGAAAAGAACAGAGACCTTCAAAAGTTCAAAAAAATGTTGACAAGAGATGGCAAGGCAAAAGAAAAGTAAATTGTTCGAAAATAGAGTTAAAAACAAAAAATCATAATTTTTTTGAATAGAATATCAAATGTTCATATCCATCCCAAAATGCTAAACTATCACACGGTAAAGAAATGTGTACAAAGAAAGGGCATAAAAGAGGAGATAGAGGAATGGATAATAACAATAAAAGCAGTGTGGTTTACCAGGGTAAGATTCCTGGAAGAGTAAAGTACTCGTTTGCTTTTGGAGCATTGGGTAAGGATTTGATCTATGGAATGATAGCAACTTTTTCCATGATCTATTTTACAGATATCATTAAAGTAGCGCCGGCGTTTATCGGAACCATGTTTTTCGTGGCAAAGATCTGGGATGCGTTTAATGATCTTTTCATGGGAATGGTTGTTGATAATACAAGAAGCCGTTTTGGCAAATTTGTACCGTGGCTGGTGATCGGAACGTTGATCAACGCATTTGTATTTGTAATTGTATTTACAGATTTTCATTTATCAGGCGTAAGCCTTTGTGTTTTTGCATCTGTTATTTATGTATTATGGGGAATGACCTATACAATTATGGACATTCCATACTGGTCAGTAATCCCGAATCTTACATCTGATCCACAGGAGCGTGAAAAAGTATCCGTACTGCCAAGAATTTTTGCAAGTATCGGACAGTCACTGATCATTGCCGGATTTGGAGTACAGATCATCAAAGGTCTTGGCGGTGATTATACAGGATATCATAGATTTGCTTTGATCATTGCAGCAACATTTATTTTTACAATGGCTGTATGTGTACTGAATCTGCCAAAGATCCAGCATGATGTTGAGAAAAAAGAAAAAATGAAATTTAAAGACATCTTCACAGTCATCAGAAAGAATGACCAGTTAAGATGGGCAGTATTGCTGATTCTTTTATATAATGTGGCAATTCAGGCAATCATGGGAGTTGCGACCTATTACTTCAGTTATGTATGCAACAATGCCGGAATGTTATCTGCATTTATGGTCAGTGCATCTGTTGCAGAGGTTGTAGGACTTCTGATCTTCCCGAAGGTAACAAAGATCTTGTCCAGAAAGCAGGCGTTTTTGTTTGCGTGTGTGTTGCCACCGATCGGATTGATTCTTCTTCTGGTGGTAGGAATTGTGTGTCCGAATAATATTGTTTTGACAGCGATTGCTGGTATTATTGTTAAGACAGGAACCGGTCTGGAGCTTGGATGTGCAACGGTATTCCTTGCGGATGTTGTGGATTATGGAGAATATGTTCTCGGAAACAGAAACGAGGGTGTTGTATTCTCTCTGCAGACCCTGATCGTAAAACTGACAGCAGCATTTACAGCACTGGCTATTGGATTTGTACTGGAGCTTACAGGATATGTTCCGAACACAGTGCAGTCACTTGCAACACAGAATTCTATTCGTGTTCTGATGTGTGTAGTGCCGACCATCGGAGTTATTCTTGCATATGTTGTATTTAAGAGCAAATATAAATTAGATGATGAATTTATGAAAAAAGTCGTTGCGAAACTGAACGGCTCAGAAGAGAAATAAGAGCAGTCCCCTGTTTTAATTGTGAAAACAATAAACAGGGGATTTTTTGTATTTTATGTATATTGATAATATGCTATCATAAAATACAGTAAAACATCAGGGAGTATGGAGTGTGAGAATATTTAGTATTATTTTGGCAGATGATGAACCGAATATCCTATATGGAATGCAGAAGGGAATAGACTGGGAGAGCCTTGGATTCTCTGTAGTTGGAACAGCACAGAATGGAAAAGAAGTGCTTGATATGATGGATGAATTCCATCCGGATTTAGTGATCAGTGACATAAAAATGCCTTTCATGGATGGTCTGGAGCTGGCAAAGAATATCCATGAAAATTATATGAATACAAAGGTGATCCTGTTTTCCGGATGGGATGATTTTACATACGCACGTCTGGCTATCAGTTATGGAGTTTCGGAATATGTGATGAAACCCATTGATTACGAGGAGATGCAACGTCTGCTCATAAAAATGTATCAGGAACTGGAGAAAGAATATAATGAAAAAATAAACCGTGTCCGGCTGGAGAATGCATATACACAGAGCTTGCCGTTATTGCGTCAGCAGTTTTTTTCCAGGCTTATGACAGAGGTTATGGAGGAGAAGGAATGCAGGCGGCAGATAAAAAATCTGAAGCTGGATCTTTCGGATCAGGTGTATTCAGTTATAGCAGTAAAAGTGGGAAAAGAAGGGAAGAAGGACATTCTCAGCGAACTGTCAATGAAGGAAACGTTGAAGGAAGCACTGGAAAAAATTGCACACGTTCATGAATTTGGTATGGGCGATAAAGAAGTATTTCTCCTTGGTGGCAGCAAGAGACATGAGATTGGGAAGATTACACGAAGTATCCAGGAAACAGCAGTTATGATCCAGCGTATTTTCGGAGCGAGGATTTCCTGCGGGATCAGCAACAGCGGAGAGAATCTGAAAGATATGCCGGCGTTGTATGCTCAGGCAGCAGAAGCATTGGATTATAATCTTGTTTTGCCGGAGGAGAGCTATACTTACTATAACGATATCATGCCGCAGCAGGAGGAAGAGGACTGGAACTCTCAGGTGGAAATGATCGGAAAATCCATCACATATTGTACGGAAGAAGAATTGAAAAAACAGGTCGGTGATCTGATCGCATGGCTGCATAAGGGTCACTATAATTTGAATGAATATCAGATCGTTATTCTGGAAATCTCTTTTTCTGTTGCCAGATTTTATAAGAAATACCAGATTACATCAGACGCAGAATTTGCGGGATCCAAAAAGATGGCGGTGAAGATCCTTTCGTTGAGCACGGGGGAAGAATTAGATCATTGGCTTTTGAATTACTGCCTTCTGATACGATCACTGATCCAGAAAAAACAGATTGACAACAATGTGGTTCTGGCAGAAAATGCAATGAAGATCGTGGAAAAAAAATTCCGGAATCCGGAGCTGAGTGTGGAGTCGATATGTGGAGAGTTACATGTTAGTACCTCCTATTTTTCGAAAATATTCAAGCAGGAAACAGGAGGTACATTCATTAATTATCTGATCAGTCGACGTATGGAAGAAGCAAAAAAACTGCTTTTGCAGACTGATTATAAGAGTCAGACCATCGGAGCAATGGTAGGGTATCCGGAGCCAAATTATTTCAGCTACGTATTTAAAAAAAACTGTGGAATCTCACCTGTAAAATACAGAAAATCTGCACAGTCAGATACATAGATCGGCAATAATATACAAGGAGCTGAAAATGAAAAATAAAAAGATAAGTATCCGTATCATTTTTCCGGTGGTTATGTCTGCTTCCATTGCAGCCTGCATCATCAGCTGTATTCTTCTGTTTTCCTACTATTTTTCAACATATTTTCAGAAGGATGCCATAGAAAAAATAGGAAAGCAAAGGGATTTTCTGGCGCAGAGTCTGGAGACACAGATTGAAAATATCAATGTACTGATCAACAGGATCTACTATCAGAATATAAAGAAATATGATGTGGACAGTGCCAGGTTTGCGGAGGAAATGGAACAGCAGATATTTCTTGAAGAAAAGTGTCTGTATGGACTTGCCTTATACGATATAGACGGAGAAAGTATATGGCATTCAGGGACATTTGCAGAACAAGAGGATGCGAAAGAGATGGCCTGGTTTTTACAGGCAAAGGAGAATATTGAGACGATCAGTTACGGACGGCGGAGACTGGTACGTCCTCAGGAGTATAGTTATGTATTTGAGATCAGCCGTTATGTAGAATATATCAAGGATGGGAATATGAGATCAGGAATTCTTCTGATGGAGTATTATACAGATTCTGTGGATGAGATACTGTCGCATTACAGAAATCAGAAATCAGCTTATTGCTATTTGCTGGATGATCAGAAGAATATGCTCTATCATCCTTTTGATAAAGAGATCGCATCCGGATTATATAAAGAAAAGACCGTAGAGTCTGCATTGTCCTGCAAAAATTATAGGATAGAAAAGGCGGATGGTCAGCAGTGGCTGATAGAGGGTCAGCAGATCGGTTACACAGGATGGAATATGGTGGTTGTAAATTCCATGGACAGTCTGGTATTGGAAAGCCATAATCTTCATTATCTTGTATGGTTTATACTCCTTCTGATCGGAGTGATCCTGATCTTTCTTGATACTCTTGTGTTTCACAATTTTACAAATCCGATTTACAGGCTGCTTCGGACAATGGAAAAATTCGGAAAAGGCGATTATAATGCCAGAGCACAAGAGGAAGGAATCGGCGAACTGAAAAATGTAAGTATACATTTTAATATTATGGCAGATAAGCTTCAGGAGCAAATGGAAGAGATACGCAGAAATGAGAGAGAAAAGCAGAAGATGGAGAAGAAGCTTCTGCAGTCACAGATCAATCCTCATTTTTTGTATAATACGCTGGATTCCATTATCTGGATGATCCGAAGTGAAGAATATGATGGTGCCGGGGAGATGGTCTCTCTTCTGGCTAAATTTTTCCGGATCTCCTTAAGTCAGGGAAAAGATATGATCACTCTGGAAAAAGAACTGGAACATGCTTCCAGCTATCTGGCCATCCAGAATATTCGTTTCAAGGATAAATTTGAATTTCATGTGGACGCAGATCCGGAACTGCTGAAATATTTTTGCCCCAAGCTATCTATTCAGCCATTGCTGGAAAATGCTATTTATCATGGAATGGATGGAATGTATGAGGATGGAGAAATCGAGATCCGGATCTATGAAAAGAATGGAGATATCAAAATCGATGTGTCAGATAATGGACCCGGTATGACACAGGAAAAAATAGATTATATCATGCACAATAAAGTAGTATCCAGCAAACGTGGTTCCGGAATCGGAGTGTGCAATGTAAATGAGAGGATACAGCTGATCTATGGAAAAAATTATGGAATTACGATCAGTAGTGAACTGGATGAGGGAACCGTTGCCACGATCACGATCCCGAAAATGGAGGAAATGGATGAGCAGTAAGAAAAAACATATCATTCTGATTCTGGTTCTGATCGCACTTATATCCTTTCGGTATATGACAGTGCGAAATCATAGGGCAGAAAAAAGCAGAATTACCATCGTCCTGCCACAAAACACACAGGAAGATTTAAGCAGTGTCCAGGAGGGAATCCGGGATTATGCTTATGACCATCAGATAAAGCTGGATGTCTGGTACAAAAAGCAGATGTCCGAAAAAAGTTTTGCAGAGCTGGTGAAAGAGGAAAAGCAGAATCGAAGCATGGGAATTCTTCTGGTATATCCGGAATTTTATCTGAAAAAAAATCAGAATGGTTACAAATATAAGGAAGTACTGGCACTTACAGATACCATGAAGGAGTCATTTTTGCATTATGCGGCATTTGTGCGGAGGGAACAGGAAGAAGAAACATACAGGATGCCAATCAGTGAAACTGTTCTGGAACAGATCAAAAGTGGCCGTAAGAAAGTGGTTTATATGGAAAATACATACAGACTTGGCTATGAATGTATGCAGATGATAGAAGCTTACGGAAAGAAAAAAAAGATGGAGAGTATCTTTCTGCAGCCGTTAAAGCTTGATCGGGAAATTCTGGAAGCGGGCAGTCTGGATGCATTACTTGCAAGGTAGAGGGAGAAGATGAAGTGGAAAACTGAAAAATATAATTTTATACTGGCAGGTCTTTTTGTGCTGATGGCAGGTCTGATCGTGGCATGGAAGCTACCAAAGAGAGAAGACTGTTATATCCACATGGGAATTGCGGTATATGATCTGAATGATACCTTTATGGAGAAATATATACGGACTTTGCAGGATATGATTGAAAAAACAGAAATTGCAGGAAGGAAAATATCCTACGAAATCTATAATGCAGATGGGAAAAATAAGAAACAGGAAAAACAGCTGCAGTATATGTATGCGCAGGAGTATGATATCATGTTGGTTAACCTGGTAGAGCCTGCATCTGCAGCCAGTGTGTTGAATGAAGCGGAGGAGAAGGAGATCCCTGTCATTTTGTATAACCGTGAAGTTGCCGAGAAGGATCTTCAGATCGTGAAGGATGTATGGTATGTAGGAACAGACGGAAAAGCTGCCGGAGAGATACAGGGAAAGCTGCTGAAGGAGCTTTGGGATAAGCAGAAGCAGAGCGTGGATCGGAATCAAAACGGAAAGCTGGACTACATATTGATTGAGGGGGAAGAGTCTCATTATGATACGATTCGGAGAACTAACGGATTTTTGGAGTCAGGAAGAGAATTGCCGTTAAAGCAGCTGGGAAACCTGACTGCGGATTGGAAACGGGAGATTGCCCTGGAAAAATTTGCGAAGCTGGATGAAGAGACGATCCGGAATACGGAGGCAGTCGTATGCAACAATGATGACATGGCACTTGGGGTCTATGATTATTACAAAAAACATCAGATGAAACTTCCGGTTATTATTGGAATTAATAACAGTCAGGAAATGAATCAGAAGATCCGACTCGGGGAAATCTATGGAACTGTGGATAACAATATGGAGGATCAGGCTGCAAGAATTTATGAGATAATGAAATCTGTTTTAAATGGAGTTATAGATAAATATGATAAAATCTGGTACAGTATGCCTTATGAAATTGTTAATAGTGACATATCAGAAGAAAAATGATACGATGAATGCAGAATAAGTATTCCCCGCTTTAGGTGTATGGAGCACTAAGCGGCGGGCCAAGAAGGGGGTATAATATGTGGTTTGTGTTTGCCTTGCTGTCTGCCGTATTTGCGGCGCTGACATCCATACTGGCAAAGGTAGGTATTACCGGTGTTAATTCGAATCTTGCAACAGCGATTCGAACGATGGTGGTGCTAGTTATGGCGTGGGGAATGGTTTTCCTCACAAATACCCAGGGCGGGATCGCAGCGATCAGCAAAAAAAGCTGGCTGTTTCTGACCCTTTCAGGTCTGGCAACGGGTGCTTCGTGGTTATGCTATTATCGTGCCCTGCAGATAGGCGATGCATCCAAGGTTGTGCCGATAGACAAGCTGAGTGTCGTGATCACACTGGTACTGGCATTTGTTTTTTTGCATGAGAAATTCACAGCAAAATCGATGATGGGATGTATTTTGATCGGTGTGGGAACATTATTGATGGTTTTGTAAAAATGCATAAGAAAACTATATACAAAAGGAGAGTGTTATGAAAACACGAAAGAAAATTTCAGCAAAGCTGCTGGCGATCATGATTATTGCTGCATTGCTGCTTCCTCTTGCATGGAATGTTCCGGTGGAAGCAGCCGAGGCAAAACAGATCGATGTTTTGTTCAGCCATGATACACATTCGCATTTGAACAGCTTTTCAACCATCGTAGATGGAGAGCAAAAAGAAGTTGGCGGATTTGCAAGGATCAAAACTCTGATCGATGAAAAGAAGCAGGAAGATCCGGACACCCTGGTGCTGGATGGCGGCGATTTTTCCATGGGAACACTGATCCAGACTGTATACGATACGGAGGCGGCAGAGCTTCGGATGCTGGGATATCTTGGGTATGATGTGACGACTCTGGGAAATCATGAATATGATTATCGTTCAAAGGGACTGGCAAATATGCTGGAGGCTGCGAAGGCTTCCGGTGAGACAGTGCCGGCACTGGTAGTGTGCAACGTGGACTGGGACAGCATGGAGCAGGATGGATTAAGCGATGGTCAGAAGCAGATCCGGTCGGCATTTGAAGCCTACGGTGTGAAGGATTATGTAGTAGTTCAAAAAGGAGATGTAAAAGCTGCAGTAGTCGGTGTGTTCGGTAAGGATGCCCTGGAATGTGCACCGACCTGTGAATTAAAGTTCAAGGATCCGGTTGAGGCCGTAAAACAGACGGTAGAAGAGATCCGAAAAAATGAAAAAGTGGATATGATCGCTTGTGTGTCCCATGGAGGAACCTGGGAGGATGAGAACAAATCGGAGGATGAGATCCTTGCAAAAGAGGTGCCGGATATCGACTTGATCATCAGCGGACATACGCACACAGAGCTGAAAGAGGCAATTCAGCATGGGAACACATATATCGTATCCTGCGGCGAATACGGAAGAAATCTGGGATCACTTTCCATGACACAGAAGCAGGACGGACGGTGGGAGCTGACATCCTATGAGCTGATCCCTGTTTCTGAGGATGTAAAACCGGACCAGGCGACACAGGAACAGATCGATGCCCTGATGGATACGGTGGATAAGAATTATCTTGCCGATTTTGGCTATACAAGAGAAGAGGTTCTTGCTGAAAATGATGTTGAATTCAACAGTCTGGAAGAAATGGGCACGAAGCATGAAGAGTTGAATCTTGGTGATATCATGTCCGATGCATACATATATGCAGTGGAAAATTCCGAGTATTATGATGGTGATCCGGTTGATGTAGCCGTTGTTCCAAGCGGAACCGTGCGGGATACATACACAAAGGGTGATATCACAGTAGAGGATGTTTTTAATTCCTTTTCACTGGGGATCGGAAAGGACGGTGTTGCCGGATATCCGCTGATCAGTGCATACCTGACCGGAAAGGAGCTGAAGCTGGTAGCGGAGGTGGACGCTTCTGTATCGGATTTTATGACAACGGCAAGGTTATATTGCAGTGGATTGAATTTTGCATACAATCCACATCGGATGATCCTGAATAAGGTGACAGATTGTTATCTCGCCAGGGCAGACGGAGAGCGGATCGAGATCCAGGATGACAAGCTGTATCATGTTGTGACAGATCTGTATACCGGCCAGATGCTTGGTTCTGTGATGAAAATGTCCTATGGACTGTTGTCTCTTGAACCGAAGGACAGGGATGGGAATCCCATTGAAAATCTGGAAGATCAGGCGATCATGGAGAGTGACAGGGAATTAAAGGCCTGGGATGCGATCGCAAGATATATGCAGTCCTTTGCGGATACAGACGGCGACGGAATTGCCAATGTGCCGGAATATTATGAGACGACACATGGACGTAAGGTTGTGGAGGACAGCAGAAATATCATTGATCTGGTGAAGCAGCCGAATAAGTTTTCGGCAATGATCGCAGGTATTTGTCTGATCTTTATCGTGATCATTGTGCTTGTGGTATTTCTGATCCGAAGGATGATCCGCAGGATCAAAGTCAGAAAAGGAAAGAGAAATTCAAAATAAATATACGGCTGAGAAGAAAGCTGTCGCTTTAGCGGTTAATAGATTGCAAAGCGACAGCTTTTATTTGAGATGAATTGCAATTTCTTTTGTAAAATTGTAGAATGAAAGAGCTTATGAAAAAGAGTCATGAAAGAGAGAATCGGGAAATGAATGATAAAATCGCAGTCTGTCTTGGAAAGGGCGGACAGAGAGATATGGCGGAAGCCTTTTGCAGGAGGACCGGAGCGCAGCTTCAGGATAAGCCGGGAGATTTTCTGACGGTGCGGTTTGATTCCAGGGGCGTTTCGCTGTCCGGTTTCGGGCTGACCTATCAGGGGGATTTTGTGGAGACGATGCTTCACAGAGGTTACTGCGCCCCGGCATAGTCCATCACCGTGGTGTCATAGTAACCGTACAGAGTCAGACCGTCCCCCACCCCTGCAAAGACAGCAGCCGGAAACACCGTGTCCGTAGCGGTAACCGTCAGTTCCGTTAAG
>ENA-OQBD01000506-OQBD01000506.1-human-gut-metagenome-genome-assembly--contig:-NODE-506-length-20966-cov-4.027592_pt1 | contig 20966 bp, 25 predicted proteins | sample MGYA00242742_ERZ504543 | MGnify/ENA primary metagenome ERZ504543 (study PRJEB26092, sample SAMD00036239) | human gut metagenome | host: Homo sapiens | study: EMG produced TPA metagenomics assembly of...
ATGAATACTCGATACATTTCGTTATGCAAATTAAAATTATCCACAAATTTGAACAAATTTCTTAATTCTATCTACAGAAACACTTCGGTACCGATCTCCATCTTCATCGGATACCTGGAATGATACTCTCTCTCCCATTCCAGTCGCATCGACTCCCCAGCCTCTGCATGTGCTGTGTAATTGTTTGATTCCTGTTTTGTCTATGATCTTCTGGGCGTTGTTTTCGTTGACTCCACATCCTGCGATGATTTCGATCTGGTTCCCATATTTTTTCTGAAGATCTGCTAACAGATGAATTCCTTCTTCTGCGGTTGCTTCCTGTCCACTTGTCAGTAATCGATCAAATCCTAGATCGATCAGTGTTTCGATTGCCTCATATGGATCTCTTGTGCAGTCAAATGCTCTATGGAATGTTGCTTTGCGTCCTTCATTTTTTACATTTTCCAAGAATTCTTGACAACGGTTCTTATCGATTGTTCGGTCTTCATTTAAGAAACCGAAAGATACTCCATCTGTCCCATATGCTAATAGTAGCTTAAGATTCTCAAGCATCTGTTCATACTGGTAATTTGTATAGCAGAATCCCCCTGCTCTGGCTCTTACCATAGATACGATCTCAATATCGCTGTATTGTTTGATCATGATCAAGCTTCCTAAAGATGGTGTTAATCCACCTAAACTTAATGCACTGTTTAATTCTACTCTTTTAATTCCGCATTCGCTTGCCATCATGGCATCTTCGAAGCTTCCACAACATACTTCTATCATTGTTTTCCTTCCTTTACTTACAAATATTTTATGATTCCGGCATGTATTTTTTGCCTGTTTCTGTCTGGGCAAGACCTGCCTGACTGGTTTCCTTTAAAGAACATGGCAAGAGGTCTCCGACTTCTGCCATTGCATCGATCACTTCATCCAATGGAACCTTGCTTTCAATGCCTGCCATTGCCATATCTGAGGCTGTGATCGCATTGACAGATCCAATGACATTTCTCTTGATACATGGTACTTCTACCAAACCACCTAATGGATCACATACCAATCCCAATAATGATTTCAAGGCAAATGCTCCTGCATCAAAGATCTGCTTTGTGCTGCCGCCACGAATGTACGTAATAGCTGTTGCTGCCATACAGGAGGCAGAACCGATTTCTGCCTGACATCCTCCTTGTGCCCCTGCGATACAGGCACGTTCTGCAATAACTTGTCCGACTCCTGCCGCAATATACATTCCTTCTAGCATCTTTGCTTCTGGTACTTTATGAAATTGTTCATATGTGATCAATACTGCTGGAAGCACCCCACATGCTCCGGCTGTCGGTGCTGCTACGATACGTTTCATACAGGCATTTGATTCGCCCATTTTTAAAGCATTTGCCATGACGGTCCCGACAAATTCACCGGTCAGATTCTGCATTTTTCTAACCTCTTCCATCATCTTTTCACCGTCGCCGCCAGAAAGACCACTTTGTGACTTTAAGTCTTTATCGTAACTTTCATTGGCATCTTTCATTGCAAGATACATACTGCTCATTTTCCCGATAGACTCTAGGCGGTCTACCTGTCGTTCTGTCATATCATCATGTAAAATTGTTTCCCATAATTGACATTCCTGTTCTTTTGCTCTTGTTTCTATCTCTTCTACGGATGCAAATCCCATACTCTAGTCCTCCTTCATCTTAGCAAGATATGTAACTTTCTGGATTCCTTCCAGACGTTCCAAAAAGTTCAGACCTTCTTCTGGTATTTCTTTGTCACATTCAATGACCATGACTGCACTTCCACCTCTGTGATCACGGTATAATTGCATCGTTGCGATATTAACCGATTTATGAGCAAGCATTGATGTTACTTCTGCTACATGTCCTGGCTGGTCGTCATTGTGTACGACTAATGTTGTATACTCCCCGCTAAAGTTTGCTTCTAGTCCATCGATTGTGCAGATCTTAATTCGTCCACCGCCTAAGGAACAGGCTACAATCTCAAGATTCCTTCCTGATTCTCCGACAAGTAATAATTTTACACTGTTTGGATGTGCATTTTTTAATTGAATCTTTCCAATCTCAAATTTCACTCCTGATTCTTTTGCAATGTCAAAACTGTCTGGAATCCGAATGTCATCGGCTGCCATGCCAAGTAATCCTGCCACTAATGCTTTGTCTGTACCATGTCCTTTTCCTGTTGCAAGAAATGATCCATGTAATAGTATTTTAGCTTCTTTTACCGATTCTCCGAGCAGGTGCCTTGATACCTGTCCGATCCTTACAGCACCTGCTGTATGAGAGCTCGACGGTCCGACCATCACTGGTCCTACGATGTCAAATAAATTCATGTGATTTCTCCTGTCTATAAATGCCTTTCGTCTTTTGAAATGCTGTTTTGCCGTGTATCATTTTGTTTCTTGTATATAATTTACTCGTAATATATGAAAAAGGCAAGTATAGAATTTCCTATACTTGCCCTGCTTTGGAACATCTCATATTGATCTGTTAATTTTTCTTAAAAATTAAATCCTTTGATCGTTGCAAAATAATCTTCTGGTGTTTCTGCACGACGGATCATTTCTGTTGTTCCATCCTCTTTTAATAAGATTTCTGCAGATTTTAATTTACCATTATAGTTATATCCCATTGCAAATCCGTGTGCTCCTGTATCGTGAATCACTAACAGATCTCCCATGTCAATCTTTGGTAATTTACGGTCGATTGCAAATTTATCGTTATTTTCACAAAGAGATCCTGTGATATCATATACATGATCTGCTGGTTCATTTTCTTTACCCATAACTGTGATGTGATGGTACGCCCCATACATTGCAGGTCTCATTAAGTTGACTGCACATGCATCAACACCAATGTATTCTTTATGTGTATGTTTTTCATGGATTGCTTTTGTTACTAAATGTCCGTTTGGTGCAAGCATGTAACGTCCAAGTTCGGTAAAGATCTTCACATCTCCCATTCCGGCTGGTACTAATACTTCGTCATATACTTTGTGTACACCTTCACCAATGACAGCGATATCATTACCTTCCTGATCTGGAAGGTAAGGGATTCCGACTCCACCAGATAAGTTGATAAATCCGATATGAACTCCAACTTCTTCTTTTAATTTAACTGCTAATTCAAATAACTGTTTTGCAAGTGTTGGATAGTATTCATTTGTAACTGTGTTACTTGCAAGGAAAGAATGGATTCCGAATTCTTTGACACCGAGCTCTTTTAACTGTTTGAAAGCTTCAAAGATCTGTTCTGTTGTCATTCCGTATTTTGCATCTCCTGGGTTATCCATGATATCTGTTCCTAATGCGAAAACTCCACCTGGATTGTAACGGCAGGAAATCTTTTCTGGGATTCCGGCACATTCTTTTAAGAATTCGATATGTGTAATGTCATCTAAGTTGATCGTTGCACCTAACTGTTTTGCCAGAATAAATTCTTCTGCTGGTGTATCGTTAGAAGAGAACATGATCTCGCTTCCATCGAATCCACAACGATCTGACATCATAAGTTCTGTTAAAGATGAGCAGTCTGTTCCGCATCCTTCTTCTTTTAAAATCTTTAAGATTGTTGGATTTGGTGTCGCTTTTACAGCAAAATATTCTTTAAATCCTTTATTCCATGAAAATGCTTTGTATAATCCTCTTGCTGTTTCACGGATTCCTTTTTCATCATATAAATGAAATGGTGTTGGATATTTTTTTACGATTTCATCTAACTGTTCTTTTGTTACAAATGGTACTTTTGCCATGGTGTTTGATTCCTTTCTTCTATACTTTTTGTATATTTATTTCATTTTTAATAGTTGTATTTCATTGGCCAGTGCATCTTTAAATACTTCCACCAGATTATTGTTACTGGAATACAGGCTGGTTGCTTCGTAACAATTTGTGATCGCGCCTGTTAAAACGTCCTTGGAATCCGTGATCAATCGAATCTGTTCTTTCTTACATTCTGTCAGATAAACAGTTGCTCCTTGTAAATCAAATGGTTCATTCGTTATGATCACGACTTTCTTTCCTTCACTTACCATCTTCTCTAAGTGTTCCCGAAACATCTCCAGTCGTTCATTGTATACAGAGATATACGCACGCTCTTCTGCACAAAGCAGCATATCAATGATCTTATCGCAAATATGTTCTTCGCCTTTGATCGTCAGATACCCGCCTTCGTTCTTGCGTTTGCCCGGAAGTTCCGCGATCAGCTCTGTCTTCTTCTGTTCCAGATGCCGGATCTTATTACTGCAGAATTCTTCGATCGCTACCGGTGTGTAACGAACTGTATCTTCCTCTTGTATATAGGCTGCGCCTTTGTCTACCAAGCCTGCCAGTGCATTGTAAGCGTTCGATCTTGAGATCCCGCTTTGTTTGGCTGCCTCGTATCCGTTAAGGCTTCCTTCCAGTGTCAGTAAAATGTAAAGACTGGCTTCGTGTCTTGTAAGTCCGAATTCCATCAGACGCTCTACATTATCCATCACTTTCACCTCGTGTTCCTATCTAGGACTACTATAGTCGAATTAAAAAAGAATGTCAAGGTTTCCTTGACATTCTGAGAATTTTTCTTGAGTTTTCCTACCACTCTTCGTCTTTTCCTAGATATTGTTTCCCACCAACTGTCATGATATCAAATTCGACATATGCGATATGATCTTTGCTTTCTCCATAAATGGTATATTGTTTTTTAACATTTTGAGCATCTTTTCGAATCTGCTGCAATTTGGCATACTGTTTCGCTTCTTTTGATGAAATCGTCTTTCGTTCATTTGTTTTGGACTCTGTAAGTTTAAAATTGTAATTATCTAAATTTGTATAATACGCTTCCAGCTTCTGTCTGTCTTTTACTTTCCAAAATACCGTCTGCATCATGGTTTTATCACTTGGATCAAGAAAGACCATATCACAGCCACTGTTTGATGAAAGTGCATAGACAGGTTCTGCTGCTGCTTTCCACCAAGAAATGGTTTTGACAATCTTTTTGTCTGTCTGATTCATCGTTTCTTTCAGCCAAAATGCTGGTTTTCTGCCTTTCATAGAAGCTTCCAGATAACCAAAACTCATGGCTCCATCTCCACCGCCATCAGCTGTCTCATAACGGTCTCCGTGATATGTAAATGTTGTAATACCTAAAATTGAATCCATTTGATCATGATTCCATTGATAATATCCGATCTCTTTTTCATTCTTTGGTCCTTTTGTGATCTTGACCATATGATTCCAGCCGATCAAAACTGCTGCTATGAATGTACAGATTGTTGTGATACATCCAATGATCATGACTGTTTTTTATTTTGTTTCATTCCACTCTCCTTATGATCTTATGTAAAATCTAGCTATATGCAATTGCTGTAAGAACAAAGAACACCAGCATAAACACACTGTGGAAGTATAGTTTTCTGCGGTCCTCTTCCTGATCGATCAGTCCATATGTCATAATAAATCTTAGGATAATATTGATCATCTGTAATGCATTAAATGCCTTCGTTGTTACTGTAAGAGATCCTGAACCATGATCCAGTGCAAGGATAAGTCCAAAAATCAGCGTCATCAAATACATGACAATGCATTGCACATAAAAGTAAAACTTATCTTCCCAAGCAAGTTTTAAGAATACATTTTCTCTCGTCTTCTGCAAAAATTGCAATAAACATAAGGTTACATAAACTTACAGATCCTATCTCTGGCTGTATAAAGATGATTATAACTGCCTGAATGATCATTAGGAGTAATGTGAACCATTGTTTTTTGATTGCTTGCATATTTTCCCTCCTCTCCCTCTTTTTCATATCTTTATTCAAAAGATATTTTTAGTATATCTGGTACATAATTAATTGTCTATCTTTTAATTTATTTTCTTATCTAACAGTGCTTGCCACTATCTGTAATTTTTTTATACAATGAAAAGGAGAAACTTATGAGTAAAAATAAAAAAATCGCCTGCAAGATTTAACTTTACTTGACCGCTTTTTATTTGCTGAAGTTATGGAAGATCCTAAGACATTTGAGAATATATTATCTATTATTCTTGGAGAAGATATCTCCATCAAAGGCCGTCCACAATCTGAACACGAAAGTCGGACTTCGCCTCTAAAACGACAGGTGCGACTTGACGTATGGGCAGAGGATGAAACCGATGCTGTTTATAATGTAGAAGCTCAAAAAGAAAATACGAAAAATCTTCCTCATAGAAGTCGTTTTTATCAGGCTCTGATTGACTCCAAATTATTAGATCCTGGAGAAGTAGATTTTTCGAATATGAAAGACTGTTATTCTATTATCATTGCACCTTTCGATCTGTTTGGAAGAGGATTATATCAATATACTTTTCAAATGACTTGTGCTGAAACTGGTCAGCCATTAGAAGATGGTGCTACGCGAATTTTTCTAAATACGCATGGTAAAAATTCAGAAGATATTAGTCCTGAATTAAAGGAGCTTCTTTACTATATGGAACATACTACTGAAGAAATATCTTGCTCTACTTCACGCCTTCAGGAAATTAAGAATCACGTCAATATTGTGAAATCCAGCGAAGAGATTGGAGTGAAATATATGCAGGAATGGGAAGAAAAGATTCTTGAGAAGCGAAAAGCACGTGCAGAAGGGCTAGCCGAAGGACGTGCTGAAGGAGAAACCTTCCGATTAATTCAACTAATAAAAAAGAAAATCCAGAAATCAAAATCTTTCATTCAAATTTCTGACGAACTGGAAGAAGAACCTGACAACATTCAATCACTTTACGAATGCATTTCGCAGAATATTAATCTAACAACTGAAGAAATCTACAAAATCTACATCTCACCTGATAAAACTGAAGATTAATAAAGAACTCCACAGCATACGCTGTGGAGTTCTTACTTTATCGATATTTACATCATCAATATTCAATTTCGTCAAAAATGGCAAATCTTATTCGTCAGCTTTTCCTTCAGATCCGAATAATTTAATCTTTGTAATTACCATATCTTTAATAGCTTCAGCACCTGGTGCTAATAATTTACGAGGGTCGAAACCTTTTCCTTCAAGGTCTTTTCCATCTTCGATATATTTACGTGTAGCTTCAGCAAATGCAAGCTGGCATTCTGTGTTAACGTTGATCTTAGCTACTCCAAGAGAGATTGCTTTTTTGATCATATCATCAGGGATTCCTGTACCACCATGTAATACTAATGGCATATCTCCTGTTAACTGCTGAATTGCATCTAATGTTTCGAAGCTTAATCCTTCCCAGTTTTCTGGGTATTTTCCGTGGATGTTTCCGATTCCTGCTGCAAGCATTGTTACTCCAAGATCTGCAACTGATTTGCATTCTTTAGGATCTGCGCATTCACCTCTACCGATAACTCCATCTTCTTCTCCACCGATAGATCCAACTTCAGCTTCGATAGACATTCCTTTTCCTTTTGCAACTTTTACAAGTTCTTTTGTTTTTTCAATGTTTTCTTCGATTGGATAGTGAGATCCATCAAACATGATAGAAGAGAATCCAGCTTCGATACATTTGTAGCATCCTTCATAAGAACCGTGGTCTAAGTGAAGAGCTACTGGTACAGAAATGTTTAATTCTTCTAACATTCCGTTAACCATTCCTACAACAGTTTTGTATCCTGTCATATATTTTCCTGCTCCTTCAGAAACACCAAGGATCACTGGAGATCTTGTCTCTTCTGCTGCTAATAAAATAGATTTTGTCCATTCTAAGTTGTTGATGTTGAACTGTCCAACTGCGTAATGTCCGGCTTTTGCCTTGTTTAACATTTCTTTTGCTGATACTAACATAGTTTGTCCTCCATATAATTCGTTAACTTTTTCACATCGAGTTTATTATACTCTATTTATACGTGGGTTGCAAGCTTTCACTTGTTACTAATATCTTCTGTTTTCCTGCAAAAATTTGGTCATTATTTTACTTGCAAATAATCGTTATCCTGTTCCACTTGTAACAGCAGATTCAAATGTTTCCGGCAGGAATTTTTTAAAACTCTTGTCACATTTTTACTGTCACTGTTTTGATACCATGCCACAGCTTCTTCTCTTGTGAGACCTCCTTTTTCCTTTCTTGAGATCAGACGTTCTTTCAACATCTCTTCCTCGGCTAGAATTAAGATTTTATAGTCTACGTATTGCTGCATGGATTTCCATGGTTCTTGTTTTAATAGTAACCAGTTCCCTTCGATCAAAATGATATCTTTTGTGACTTTAATTTGATCTTCTACTACATCATGAAGATTCCTGTCATAAATCGGCCATAAAATATCTTCTATTTTTATCTTCTCAAGTTTCTGTCTTAATTTTTCTGTATCATATGTTTCCGGACATCCTTTTACCTGCTTCATTGGAACTTTTTTTCCAAGCACGATCGCATCATGAGAATTAATGTAATCAGAGTGATAATGAAATCCATCTAATCCTAATGCTTGAATGTCTGTAAACTCTTGATCTTGTTTTGATAAATATTCCAAAAACTCACATAATGTTGTCTTTCCAACAGCCGGCGGTGCTGCCATAAATACAATGATCCGTTCCTTTTTTTCTTTTTGTAACTGCTGTAATTGTTTTAATAAAGGAAGAAAAACTTTCTGGATCGTGTCTTCGTTATAGACCGCTGTCATTTCAAATCCATTGACTTTAAATAAATATTCTTTCCATTCTTTCATATGACACCTCTTTCTTTATGTTTATTATACAATGTGTTCTTATACAAGTACAAGCAATAGACCTTTTACTTTGGCATCATTAAAAAGTGCCATCTTTTTCTATTACAAAAAAGATGGCACTTTTGATCTGTGACAAATATTTAATTAAATTTTGTGTAATGAATGAGGTCTCCCAAATAATCATATCCAAACTGGTACACCAGTATATTTCTGATCACCGCATATCCAAAGAAAATACACACTCCCAAAATCAACATCCACAATCTCGGCTTCATGCTCTTCATCTCTCTGGCTGTCAGTTTCTTTACCATCCATCCTGCAATACACCATAGAAACATAACCCCGGTATATACAACCGTTGGATTACATAAAAATGCTCTCTCAATATCCAAATGCAGCAGTGCAATCACACTTCTTGTACCGCCGCATGCCGGACAATAGAAATGTGTTACTTCCTTAAAGAAGCATGGCATACTTCTTATGATCTTATATAGAGTCATCATTTTCATCGATATATGTATCATAATGTGTATTAAACTCTTTCATTTCATTCTGAAAAATCCGAACTAAGCAAAATATTCACAACAAAAACTGTGATCAAGATCACAGAACCAATGATGCCTATAATCCCACAGATCAATCCTGCTTTCGCTTTATTTCCTCTTGTTCCTCTAACTTTTGGTGTCACCGCAAAACAAATGACCGCTGCAATCCCAATGATGATCGCGATTGGCGTGCAACAACAACTGACCATGCATACAACTGCTATGATTCCAAGAATCATTGTTGCGATCGCAATTCCACTTGTCTGCTCCTGCTGTGGTTGTTCTATGTGATCATCTTCGTAACGATATCGTCTGTATGGATCATCATCTTGTGTATGATATTCTTGTGTTGAATCTTCATCTTTGATCTCGTATCCAGTATACGGATCGTATCTCTTATCTTCCATATTTTTTTCCTCTACTTTCTAATGTAGCGAATCATTCCTGGCCCTAATTTATCCGTTGGACGAGAAATAAATTCATGTTTGTGATAAAATGGTTCTCTTCCGATCGCACACATCAGATCCAGCATGATCTCGGTTCCTTCTTCACAAAGATTCTCTACATACTCGATCAGATCTTCTATGATTGCACTTCCGATTCCATAATGCTGATAATCTGGATGAATCATTAAATCCTGAATGTAACAAATGACCGCCCCGTCACCTACAAGTCGTCCCATTCCAACGATCTTGGCATCAATGTATGCGCAGACGATATACAAACTGTTATCTAAGGCTTTCTTCGCCTGTGTTCTTGATAATGGTTTAAAGTTGACCGCTTTTCTTAATTCCAGATACGTATCAACTCCTACATTATTTGATACTAGTGTTACTAATTTCATTCTTTCCTTGTCTTCTTTCTTCTATATAATATGTTTCTCTTCCTAATGTCAAAATTATTTCTCTGATTGGCTATCATCTTATCACGAATTTTATCACATTACAAGAAATGAATCTTTCTTATTATATTTTATAATTTTATACACAATAAAACAGGTGATTTTTATTTTTTTCCACAAAAATCACCTGTTTCTTCTATATAATAGTAGATATTTTAAGAACTAATCCTGTAATGCATCTACATCACGTTCTCCGGTACGGATCTTAACTACATTCCTTACTTCGTAACTGAAGATCTTCCCGTCACCAACTTCTCCTGTAAATGCGGATTTCTGAATAGCTTCGATCGTTTTTCTTTCCCATTCTTCAGAAGATACGACGATCTCAAATTTAATCTTTGGACGCATCATCATATCAACTTTTGTTCCACGGATAACTTCTGTAAAACCTTTCTGTGCTCCGCATCCCATAACCTGTGATACTGTGATTCCATTAACTCCGATTTTATTTAAAGCTTCTTTGACATCTTCGAATTTCTCTTCTCGAACGATTGCATTAATTTTGATCAACATATATTTTCACCTCTTTTAATCTAAACCATTAAAACTTGGATAAGCATTCTCTCCGTGTTCTGATACATCCAATCCAACTTTCTCGGCTCTTTCTTCAACTCTTAATGGAGTAAAGATACGGACAATCGCGATACAGATCAGGCTTCCGACAATATCCATAGCACGCTTTACCATCATATTAAACGTGTTGGAAAGCGGAACGTGACGGATGTTGATGACCGCAAGACCGAGCAGATCCTCCGTATATGGCTTTGTCGGAATGATCTTGCTGTAATCCGGAATAAATTTCGTGTGCACCCCTGCCTTCTCACAAACATTCACAATCCTCTCCAGTTTCCCATAATCCTCTGCACGAAGCGCAATCACAACCTCATCCAGTTCATTCTCCTCCAGTATTCTTTCCAGTTTCTCTTCATCTTTCAGATGGGCAAACACATGATATCCCCACTTTGGATTCTGTCTCAGTCTGTCCATATACTGTTCTGCTGCCTGACTCTCTCCGACCATCAGAATATGTTTCTGATTCATCCCCTGCTTTCGTATTTTCCACAGCACTGTACGGATCAGATATCTTGAAATAAATTCCTGGAAGATATTTACAAGGAAGAAAATGCACAGCATCTGTCTTGAAAAATGCTCCTGCTTTATAAAATAAAGTACCAGGATAAAAGCCATAAGACCAATCCCATTTGCACGAATGATATCCCACAATTCCTGCCTGTAACTTTTTATCCTTCTTGGCATATAAAGTTGAAAACTGCTATACAAAAGCAAATATCCGGGAATTATAAAAAACAGAGCTGAAAAATATGTTTGCACCGGCAGGACTCCTGCGTCCTGCGCAAAAATCCCACTCCTGAATCTCAGATACCACGAGAAAAAATATGCGACAGCAATAATTCCTGCATCTACACATACCTGTGCTTTATTTAGCATCCGTTGATTGTTCTTTATCAAAATACCACCATCTTTTCTCTATCCATTCTCTTTTTCGCGCAAAGAATAATCACACTTCACCAACGTAAGATTGGGATTGTACATCGGATCTCCTTTTTCCATGATTTCAGACCAGGTCCGGCGTACATAATCAATCTCGCACTGATATCTTCTGATCTTTTCCTCATTATCCTCTGCCCCTCTCGATCTGGATTCATAATGATACAGTTCCACATAAGGGTCATATACTACAAGATATCCGCATCTGCGTACCTTCAGACAGAAATCAATATCATTGAACGCCACTGCAAGTCGCTCCTCAAATCCACCCACTTCTTCATATACGGAACGCTTTACCATCATACATGCTGCTGTCACCGCTGACAGATCCTGCTGGGTACTTGCTTTGTGCAGATACCCGGAATAACCTTTGGGAAGCCCCCGAAACATATTTCCAGCAATTCCCCGAATCCCAATAACAACTCCTGCATGCTGCACCTGACCACCCGGATAATAAAGCTTTGCTCCAACAATCCCGACTTCCTTTCTCTGGCAGTTCGCAAGCATTTCTTCCAGCCAGTCCTTTCCGATCACTTCCGTATCATTATTCAGAAGTACCAGATATTCTCCATCTGTCTGGCTTACTGCATAGTTATTGATTGCTGAATAATTAAATGGTCCCTCCCATCTCAGGATTCGGATATGGTCCGATTTTATTTTATCATAATAATCAAACGTCTCTGCCTTTTCACTGTTATTTTCAATAATCGTAATCTCATAATTCTTATAAGTCGATCTGGAAATGGACTGCAGACATTTTTTCCAGATCTTTTTACATAATCTTTATTTGGAATCAGAATGGAAATCTTCGGATTCCCCTGCACCTTATACCGGACACGATAAAACCCTCTATCCAGTTCCGGTAAAACTTCTGCTTGTTCACCACATCTTAGCAGATGTTCTTCTATGGCACGCTGTCCAGCCTCAAATGCATAAGTTTTACTGATTGGATTGTCCGCAGTAGAAACCTGATGTACCCTCCAATGATAAAGAATCCTCGGCACATGCGCCGTTATCGTTTTTTCCACACACCTGAAAACCAGATCGTAATCCTGCGCTCCGTCAAATTCATTTCTCAGACCGCCCATTTCTTCGATCAGACTTTTTCTTATCACACAAAAATGACAGATATAATTATTCGCCCGCAACAGATCCAGATTGAAATCCGGTTTAAAATGCGGCTGAAAATGTTTTTCAGATCTGCCGTCACTTTGTCCTCATCTGAATAAAGAAGTCCGGCCTCCGGATATTCATTCAGTTTCTTTACCATCTCATACAATGCATCCGGCGCAAGCAGATCATCCTGATCCAGAAAACCAATATAGGTTCCGGCAGCTTCCTTTATCGCTGCATTTGTATTTTCAGAAATTCCTCTGTTTTCACGCATTCCGATCAGACGGACAGTTTTTCCTTTAAACACATCCTCTTCAAGAATTTCTTCTATTCTGCATCTCTCTTCATCCGGAACAGCCATACAGAGTTCCCAGTTTTTATAAGTCTGCCGGCATACTGACAAAAGCATCTGTGTCAAAAATTCCTCCGGCGCCTGATATACCGGAACAACAATACTGATCAGGGGTGCATACGAAAACTCTTCCTGTCTTTGTCTTTCCAACTCTTCTTTGGTCCGCCTGTGATTCTGATACCATTTTTCATAATCAATCTTCTGAAAACGGATCCTTTCTTTTAAACGTATCATAAACTCTTTTGGTCCAAAGTACCGAAGATATACAAGCCCTTTTTTTACCCGATACAGAGACATTTTATTGAACATCCCCTATCTCCTCTCCACTTTTGCCAGATGATTCAGTCCAAAATCATTATGATCCAGTGTCAGATTCGGACTGTAATATGGATCACCCTTTTTCAGGAAATCTTTCCACCTTGTCTGAAACAGATTTACTTCTCCGTGGAAACGTTCGATTTTCTCTTCCGTATCTTCATATCCTCTTGACTTGGATTCATAATGAATCAGTTCCGCATATGGATCATATACGATCAGATATCCGGCTTTTCGTATTTTCAGGCACAGATCTACATCATTAAATGCCACCGCAAACTTCGAGTCAAATCCTCCAACTTCTTCATACACCCGTTTTTTCATCATCATACAGGCTGCGGTCACCGCACTCAGATCATGGATCACCTGCGCCCTCGCAAAGTATCCCGGCGAATCTCCGTCTATGCCAAGGAATGCATGTCCTGCCACTCCTCCAAGTCCGATGATCACTCCTCCATGCTGAAGCGTTCCATCTTCGTAATACATTCTCGCTCCGACAGCACCTACATCCTCCCGCATACAATAACTCAGCATTTCTTTGATGCAATCACTGCCGATCATTTCTGTATCGTTGTTCAGGAACAGCAGATATTCTCCAGCCGCATGGTCAACTCCATATTGGTTGATTTCCGGATAATTGAACCCTTCTCCTTTCCAGTACAGAACTTTAACTCTGGAATCCTCATACATGATCCTTCTGTAATCTTTAAAAGTTCTTTTTTTCTGGCTGTTATTTTCCACAATAAGGATTTCTATATTCTCATATGTATTTTTCTCCCGGATCGACCGCAGACACTTGATCAGATCATCGGTATGGTCTTTGTTCGGAATAATGATTGATATCTTAGGCGTTTGTTTCACCGGATATTTTGTCCGGTACATTCCCGGATACTTCGTTGGAATGACTTCTGCTTCAATTCCCATTCTTCTGTAATGCGCTCTTACCGCTTTTGCACCTGCATCCACAATATAGGATTTATTGTCTGCACTGCCTGCTGTAGATCCTTCGCATGCTCGCCAGTGATATAGGATTTTCGGTATATGCCGGATCTTATCGGTCTTCTCAACACACCGGAGTACAAAATCATAGTCCTGTGCACCATCGTATTCGCCGTTCAACTTTCCTGCCGCCTGATATAATTCCTTTTTAACAACCACCAGATGACAGAAATAATTTGTTGTACAGAGCATATCCAGATTAAAATTCCGATTTAAAATGAGGGAAGAAATACTCTTCTCCATCCATTGTAATCTTATCCTCGTCCGTATAAATAAGCTCTGTATCCGGATATTCATTCAGCTCCGCCACACACTCATACAATGCGTCCGGTGTCAGCAGATCATCATGATCCATAAAAGCGATATAATCTCCCGTTGCCATATCCAGTGCCACATTTGTATTGTCTGAAATATGCAGCTGTTTTTTATTATTCTTCACTTGGATCCGGCTATCCTTCTTTGTATACTCTTTCAGAATTCCTGTAATCGGTGAATCTTCCCCACTTCCATCTGAGAGGCAGAGTTCCCAGTTCTGATAGGATTGTCTTCTTACAGAATCCAGCATTTCCCGCAGATATTCTTCTGGTGTCCGATAAAGGGGAACAACAATCGAAATCTTTGGCATCCGGGCAAACTTCTTTCTCTTCTGCTGATACAGCCTGATTTTGGACGGCTCATGTCTTCGCAGCCATTCTTCATACTCAGTACCGTTTTTTCCACTTAATTTGTCACCAGCCCTTATAAATGCCGCACGGACTCCAAACTGACGATAATAGATTCTGACTTTGCGAAGATCATCCTGCATTTTCTGGCGTCTCAGTTTTCTTTTAAGATTCATGATCTCTTCCGCATGCCTTTCGTCCTCTTCAAAGCACACTTCTAATTTTCGCGGAACGACTTCCTCATAAAATGCCTTAAATCCGACAATTTCTTCTTTTTTACATTCCGGATACTCCCGCAAAACATCCAGCCGTCGTACTTTTTCTTCTTTCATCTCCAGCTCATTCTGATTCTCATCTAAAAACCGGATTGATGCATTTTTCCTGTTATAATACCATCCCTCGATTGAGAAGCCTTTCTCTTCCATATTCACTTTATCAATACTATTTGCCTGCCATTTTTCCAGTTTTTTCAACTCACTGACTGCAAATGTCTTCATCTTTTCTTCTTTTCCACGGTACGACTGTGCTACCTCCAGTCTGGATGCCTCTCTCCAGTCTTTCGGAAGATGTACCCAGAAAAAAAATCTGTTTGGTAATAAGTCTTTTTTTTATCTTGCGGAATTTCATTGGGTGAAGACGAATTCCATCCGTTGTATAAAACATTTTCTTACCATCCAGCCGGATCTCAATCCGGTTTCCATCCGGTCTGTTTTCCAGAAAATATCCTGTAATAAGCAATCTGTCTTTTTCTCTTACATGAAATCGACATGCCACAATATAAAAAGCATTTTCCATTTTCAAGTCCTCTCTTCCATACTATCTGGAAAATAACCAGTTCAAAAACTGAAAGAAAACACAGATGTACAATACTAATAACATAAATACACAAAATGTTTCTATATCAAACCGATATGTAACCGTCTTTAAAATTAAAGTTCCTTCACTTTCTTCACTATTTATTTTCAAATCTGTTCCTTCTTCTGATGTCTTTTCCGCATAAAGTGCAATAGAATCTTTTTCAAATACTACTTTATACGCCTTCCCCCTGCAGCTGCTGACCGTATCAAACGAAAATTCATTGAATTTGCCCGCTTTGATATCTCCTGCCTTTTTCACAGATTCCGCAACCGTTTCTCCATTTTCGCAATCCTGAAGATAAATCCGGATCTCTGTTTCTGGATCTTCCTGCAAATTCTGGCATTTCACCTGGATTCCATCCAATGTCTCCTCCTCACAGACAAATTCCTGCGATATCTGATCCTGCGACACATCCATCATGACATACTGGTCATTTTCTATCATCCGGTCAAAAATCGCATGCGTCTTATGAACATGTCCATAAACAAATGCAAGCAGAATCAGCACAATAACTGCTGCCAACTTTTTTACTTTTCTCATTTTTCCCTCTTATTCTGCTTCCTGATATTCTCTGCACAACTCATCTGCATCCCCGATACTGCGAACTCTTCCATGTTCCAGCCATACAATCCGGCTGCACAGATTTCTCACCTGCTCCATATTATGCGAAACAAACAAAATCGTAGCTCCATTCTCCTTCATCCGGTTAATTCTTGCTTCACATTTCTGCTGAAAATGGAAATCGCCTACCGATAATACTTCATCCACGATCAGGATATCCGGCTGTCCGATTGTTGCTACCGCAAACGCGAGACGCGAAAACATTCCCGATGAAAAATTTTTCACCGGTACATCCATAAACTGGTCCAGTTCTGAAAACTCTACAATCTCTTCATAGTGCTCCTCCAGATATTCCCTGGTATATCCAAGCAGCGTCCCGTTCAGAAATACGTTCTCCTTCGCAGTCAGGTCAAAATCAAACCCTGCTCCCAGTTCGATCAGCGGCGCGATCACACCGGAAGTCTTAACGCTGCCACAGGTTGGTTTCATGACACCAGCAATGATTTTCAACATCGTACTTTTTCCACTTCCGTTTACACCGATCAGTCCCAGTGTTTCTCCTTTATAGACTTCAAACGACACATCCTGCAGTGCCCAAAAATCCTGATAGGTAATCTTTTTCTTTGCTCTCTGTATAAAATATTCCTTAAATCCATCAAATTTCTCTGATGCCAGACTGAATTTGATGGAAACATCTTCTACTTTTACAATTACTTTTTTCTCCATCCTTACTCCTACAAATCAAAGATAAAACCATCCTGATGCTTATAAAAAACCCAGTATCCCACTCCAAGACACAGTACAGCTTCTGCTGCTGTCACCAGAAACATCACCAGACCTGGAAGTCTGCCATAGATCACAACATTCCGAAACATGATCAGAATACTGGTCAGAGGGTTTATCATTACCAGACGGTATAACCATTCCGGCAGAATCGACATTGGATAGATAACCGGTGTCAGATACATCAGCACTGCCATCAGCACCGAATACAAGTGCAGAACATCCCTGTATTTCACCGCAATCGTCGCCAGAATCAGTCCAATCCCCAGAGCCAGAACCACCAGCGAAAAAAAAGTGGCACAACTGAAAGAAGCATTGTCCAGTGAAGCTCCGCACGCATACCGATCATGATCAGAAATAACGCTGCACAGGATGCCATCAGATTGATCAGACTGGAACACACCCTTGACATCACGAATACATATTTCGGTACATACACCTTCTTTATCAGAGATGCACTCCCGATAATTGCTGACATTGCATTTGTCGTAGCGTCATTGAAAAAGTTAAAAATAACCTGCCCACATAACAAATACAACGGAAAATTCTCTATATCAAATTTAAACAGATTTGAGAAAACGATGGATAAAACCGTCATCATAAGAAGTGGATTCAGCAGTGTCCATAAAACCCCCAGTATGGAACGCCGGTATTTCACCTTCACGTCTCTTGAAACCAGTTCTTTTAAAAACGGCTTAAATTTGACAAAATTTTGAATATAAACTGACATATTTTCTTCCCCTTTAAATTATAATTACTATATTATTATACTGTATCAATTTAATTTAGTAAAGTGTTTTTTAAAAAAAAGTATTGCACAAAATATATAATCATATTTGTTCAAATCATTAGCCACAAAAAAATCGAACTGCAAATAACATTACAGTCCGTTTTACTATACATATTAATCAATTACCCTTTTACCGCCCAAAAATCTTGATGAATAGTAACTTGAGTCAATAGAAGTATATTGAATCACCTTACCTGTTGACGGAGCATGAATCATCATTCCGTCGCCTACATACATACCAACGTGAGATGCATAACCGCCACTTCCGAAGAATACAAGGTCGCCCGGTTGAAGTTCGCCTCTTGTTTCATATGTACCCGGACCGTGAAGTTGGTCATCAGCTATACGAGGTATTGAAATACCGTTTGCACGGCATACATACTGTACAAATCCAGAGCAGTCAAAACCTGATGGTGTTGTACCGCCCCATAGATACGGTACGCCAAGATATTTAGCCGCTTCTGTAAGCAAGCCCTGTGCGGCAGGGTTTTCCTGAATATATTCACTGTTTGGTATTATCGGCTTTGCCACATATTTAAAGTCAACAGGCAAGCTGTAAACTTCTGAGCCGTCTGCAATAACAGCACCGATTGTTATTGAGTAATCATTACCGGCTCTAAGCGAACCTTCGCTGACTTCAATGCTTTCGCCGTCATATACGTCTGACAAAAGAACCGAACTTGCGTTTGCGTCCTTTATAATAACGTGATATGCTTGTGCATTACTTACAGGTGTCCAAGACACTGTAAAGTTGCCTTCTTCAATTTCTGCACCGTCTTCCGGAAGTGTTATTTCAGGAAGTTCGATTGAATAATCACCGCTCTTAAATGTATTGTATGAACGATTGATACTTGAAATGGCTTGTTCTCTTGTTGTTGAACCCAACGGCGAGAAGTTTTCATCGTCAACACCGCTCATTAATGAGTAGTTAAGCATTGTAATTACCGATGATTTAGCCCAAGAGCTAACTTCGTCGGAATCTTCAAATGCGTCGACAACATCAGCGTCGTCATAACCGTCTGAAAGGTTAAAATTGACTTCACTTGCAGTAAGTGTACTTACAAGCATTTTTGCCATTTCTTCACGTGTCACAAGTCTATCAGGTGTAAATGTATTATCACCTGTACCGGAAACCATTCCATAACAGTAAGCTTGGGCTACCGCCATGCTATCTGTATCTTCAAAAGGTGACACTTCTGGTTCTATCATATCTTCACCTGTAAGCTTTTCGTATAAGTTTACCGCAAGCTCACAGAACTCTTCACGAGTTATGTTATCCTTTAGGTTGTTTGAAACCACCGAGTACGAAACAAGGCCGGCTTCATTAGCCTGTTGGTAGTCGGATACTGCCCAGCCGCTTAGGTCTGCCGCCAAAGCAGAAGTTCCTAAAACCGCTGACATCGATATAACAGATAAGATAATCTTCTTCGCTAACTTATTCAAGATATAATCTCTCCTTTTCACTTTAAAGACCTTTACCCTATGAGTTTTTTTCTATGTTTGTATTATCCGCGTTAATATTTTGTCTTACGTTCATAGTCTTTGCTTTTTGAACGTTGACTGTATTGTAACACTAAAAAATAGCTGTGTCAAGCCTTTGGCAAGTAAAAATGTTAAATTTCTTAAAATTTTTGTATTGTTTTTGTAAAATTACAGTAAAACAACTGAAACATCCGTGTAATTAAGCTGAAATATTACAAAAATTTGTTCATCGTTTTTACAGTATATTACATTTACGATTAACATAAAAAACTTTACATCTACAATATATTGACATATTTTTTTATCATACGCAAGATATTGAACGATTTATGTTAAAACTTGCACATAATATTACAACTTTGTTACAAAATTTTAAGAAGTTGTGAAGAAATTGCTACAATCCGCACCACTGTGCGGTTTTTACTGTTAAAATTCCCGAGAAATTCTTTAAAATATTTTTTTAATCACACCATATTTTACTCATTTTCATTCGAGTTTCTTCTTATTATATTATATTTTTTATCGAATAAATTTTCATTAATAAAAACATCCTCAAAAATACCTGTTTTTAATAAATATATCGTCTAATTTGTTACACAACTCCGTGCCACCACTCCACCGCAAGCGGTCCCATTTTCTCAAGGAGAGGCTTTCGACACACAACGCATTCCGCATAGCTCCCCTTGAGGGGAGCTGTCAACGCAGTTGACTGTGGGGTGGCTCTCTCATATCTTTTATCTCCCATCCCTCCGTATGGGGCGACCAATGATCGCCCCTACATTGCTCACAACATCTCCGCAATGCCTATTTTCCCACGTAAAAAGCGGACAACCTTAGTTATCCGCTTTAAATATGTACACATTCAATTATTTAACATCAACCTTTTCACCGGCGAGAATTTTATTCATAGTTCTTGCAGCGCACATCTTACCGCACATTGAGCAAGTATGTTTTTCTTCCGGCGGCAATTCGTTATAATATCTCTGTGGTTTTTCAGGTTCAATAGCATATTGGAACATTTCGTCCCAGCACACACGTCTTCTTGCGTCACTCATCTTGTTGTCAATATCTCTTGCACCCGGCACACCCTTAGCCATATCAGCGGCATGAGCGGCGATTTTAGCGGCCACAATACCCTCTTTAACGTCCATCGGCATTAGGAAGTCTTAAATGTTCCGCAGGCGTTACATAGCATAGGAAGTCAGCACCGTTTGCCGCCGCAACAGCACCGCCTATTGCAGAAGTGATGTGGTCATATCCCGGTGCAATATCGGTTACAAGAGGACCTAATACATAGAACGGTGCATTATGGCAAAAAATGGATAATTCGAATGTAAAAATCACGGATTTAAACGGAAATATTATTTATCAAACTAAATCCTTGGGGGGGCAAGCTATCTGGAATTGCCGGAACGCAAGCGGATCACGTGTAGCGACAGGCGTA
>ENA-OQBD01000509-OQBD01000509.1-human-gut-metagenome-genome-assembly--contig:-NODE-509-length-20794-cov-4.902066_pt1 | contig 20794 bp, 16 predicted proteins | sample MGYA00242742_ERZ504543 | MGnify/ENA primary metagenome ERZ504543 (study PRJEB26092, sample SAMD00036239) | human gut metagenome | host: Homo sapiens | study: EMG produced TPA metagenomics assembly of...
GCAGCTCTCCGACCTCGATGAGGGCACAGGGAAAATCGCATACCGAGCCATCCAAGAGGGGCTGACCAATGCCCGCAGACACGCCGAGGGTGAGCCGGTGTCTGTGGAAGTCACGATGAACCCCGACAACGGCATCCATATCCACATCAGCAATCCCATGAAGCGCGGTCTCTCCGCCCCGAACGAGCGCGAGATCCCATCCGCAACGGACGGCAACGGACTTGCCGGCCTGACGGCACGGGTGCAGACGGCCGGCGGGACATGCCGATACGGGCACGACGACCACCATGTCTTCCATCTCGACGTGGCAATGCCGTGGATCGCCTGTCAAGCCGATAGAATGAAGCCGTGAACGATTCCGAACAGCACGTCATCACCGTGAGCGTCATAGACGACGATCCGCTGGTGTGCCAGGCGATGAGTATGATTCTCCGCGATTACTCGCAGGGGCGTGTCTCTGTCGTCTCCACATCAACCGACGGAGCCACCGCCGTGCGAAACGCCGACAGCGAACACCCGGACGTCGTTCTTATGGATGTGGCAATGCCCGGCATCGACGGCATCGAGACCACCCGTCGTCTTCGCGCGCTTCGCAATCCTCCTCACGTGCTGATCCTCACATCCTTGAACCCGTCCAACACGGTGGAACGCTCCGTGGAGGCCGGCGCCGAGGGATTCGTATCCAAGACCGACGCGCCGGAGGACATCATCCGCCGCATAGTCGGCATATGCGAGGGGACCCCGCAGTTCAATCCGGCCAGCCAGAGACAGCTCATCAATGATCTGAGCATGCAGCGTCCCCAGTCCAGGCGTGACGAGGCTCGGGCCCTGCTGGACACGCTGCCCTCCCGGGAGCGCGAAGCCGTACTGCTCGCCGCCGAAGGCTGCACCAACGCCGAGATCGCAGGACGCATGTTCATATCGGAACGCACCGCGAAAGCGCATCTCTCCAGTGCCGCGGACAAACTCGACATGGGGCGCGTGCAGATGGCACGGCTTGTCGAACGAGCGGACCTGTAACGGCGCCGTCACGCAAGTCGCCGCCAGCGCATCCATACCGACCCGCTGGTACGCTGATGCTCAGCAGCTACCGATGAGGGGGCGTCATGGCAATCAACGCGACGGAAAAACCACTGGGCAAGGTGTTCACTCCGGACTATCAGTTGTCCATCCCATCCTTCCAGCGCGCCTATATCTGGAAACCGGAGAACATCCTGCAGCTCATCAGCGACCTTGAGGAGGCATGCAAATCACCGGAAACGCCGTATTTCCTCGGTTCTCTGATTCTCGTGCGGGAAGGCGACACCAGCTTCTCGGTCATCGACGGCCAGCAGCGTCTGGTCTCGCTGTCAATCATCATCGCCGCGCTGCGCGACCTCGAACATGACGAGGAATGGATGCGTCTGCTGGACGCTCTGATCGTCGAGCCCGGAGACAAGCTGCGCGGCATCACCTCGCAACCCCGGCTGACACTCCGTGAACGCGACGCCGCATTTTTCCGCGAATACGTTCAGGAAGGCAATCTGGAGGCGCTGTTCGACATGAACGATGAGGACTGCTCCTCGAATGCGCAGCGCAACATCATCGTCAACACAAAGCAGGCATACGATGCATTGGCACAGCTTGACGAGGAGGAACGCCACCGGTTCGCATCCTATCTGGTCAATTCGGTGACCTTGGTCATCGTCACCACCGATGACCTTGATGGAGCGCATCGTATTTTCGACGTCATGAACATGCGCGGCCTCCCCCTGACGCCATCGGATGTGTTCAAGGCCCGGGCGATGTCAGGACTGCCCGCCGCCGCGGTGGACACGTACGCCTCCCGTTGGGATGACATCATGGATCCGCTGGGCGATGACGCCACCCGCGTGGAGGAGTTCTTCCGGTACCTGCATCTCATCCTCACGCACAAGCCCGCGACGGGCAAACTGATCGAGGACTTCCTTTCCGACGTGCTGAACCATTATCTCGCCGGTCATTCCATTGAGGCGTTCATCGACGGTGTTCTCGCCCCGTATGCCATGGCGTGGCGCATTCTTGAGCGCCCGTCGGATACCGTGCTGCCGGATGATGTTCGAGGCAGGCTGGAGGCGCTGAACGACTATCGGCATCATGAGTGGAAAGCCGTGGCGATGTGGGCGCTGACGCATTCGTTCAGGAACCTCGGCGACCCCGAGGTCTCGTTCTTCGCCCAACGTGGTTCGCATTCGGCACGGGACTGCGGCAGGACGGCCGACCCGTTGGGATCGCATGACCGACAGCGCTTGGGCGAGATTCTGTGCGCTTTGGAACAGGTGGCCGGTGTCGATATGCTGAATCGTCGGAGTGCCATTGACCGTCGTGGGCACACCGCAGCTGCGATCCGCGATCTGGATAAGGGATTCCCTGTTCGCTTGGTACGCGGACTGTCCGTCAGCGCCGCCGACCGGGCAGGTGCCCTGATCAGGCTGCATGGCGAGTTGCAGGGAGACCCTGATCTGGTGCGTCTGCTGTTGGTTCGGGCCAACGAGCAGCGTGCCGGGGCTCGCATTCCGCGCCCGCGTGCGCTGGCGGTCGTACCGATCATGCCTCTGGATATCGCGTCGGCGGCGTCGTTCTCTTCCTGGACGGCGGACCTGCATGACTATTGGATGTATCGTCTGGGCAATATGGTGCTGATGCAAGGCAAGGAGGGGCAGGTCGACCGGCTCACGGAGTACGGGCGCCGTCGCGACCGCGTGCTGCTGCGTGCCGACTCCTGCCGTTTCCCGCTGACCAAGCAGATTGCCGACTTCAACGAATGCACGCCGGCGATGCTGGGATACCGGCAGAAGGAGACGATTCGCCTGCTTGCCGAATACTGGGACATCCGTTATGACGAGAGCCATGCCGATCTGACGAGCAAACCCCCGGAGCAGCTTTCCGGCGACGCAGGCTCCCGGCAGACGCGCGGTTCACAGCGTGTCACCATCAAGCAGGTCGTCGCCGCCGGTCTGCTGATTCCCGGCGAGACTTTGGTATGGGAGCGACCGCGCAAGGGCGAACGTTGGCTGGTGACCGTGACCCAAGAGGGACGCTTCCGTCTTGAGGACGGCTCGGAATATGCGTCGCCCACGGCCGCGGCACGCGCGGCAGGCGGTCGCAGCGCCGGATTGGATGTGTGGAAGCGTACGTCGAACGGCGAAAAACTCAGCGATATCTGGAAAGCCTACCGTCTGCGCACCCGCTAGACGCCTGGCTGCCAGTCCACGACCACGGCACTTCGACAAGTCCGCCATTCCCATATCCCTCACCCGGCCATGGTCCCACATCAGACGACATAAATGGGACTGTGGGCGGATGGAAGATGATGCGTATACCGAAAAAGTCCCATCGCAGTGCATGCGGATGGGACTCCGGCTGGATAAGGGGCGCATAAAACAGCGGCAACAACCAACGGCAACGGTCTGGCAGTCAGATGTGCCGCTCGGCGATCACTCCGTGATGCCGTATTCGGAGGCGATGACCCGCCACAGGTCCTCCGCCGCCTTATCGACATCATCATTGACGATGGTGACGTCAAATTCGTTTTCGGCGGAGAGTTCGACATGAGCGGTTTCCAGACGCTTGGCGACTTCCTCGGGAGTTTCTGTGCCACGTCCCTTGAGCCGGCGAACGAGCTCGTCGAAGCTGGGCGGGGCGATGAACACATAGACGACTTCGAGACCGAGCTCCTTGGCACGCTGCTTGACGCGTCGGGCACCTTGCAGGTCGATCTCAAGAATGGTGGGGACGCCTTCGGCGAGGTGTTCCTGAACGGGCTTGAGGGGCGTGCCGTAGCGGGCCAGGCCGTGGACCGTGGCGGTTTCGAGAAAATCGCCGGCCTCTTCCTTGTCGGTGAACTGCTGGTCGTCGAGGAACCAGTAGTTGACACCATTGACCTCGCCGGGCCGCGGCTTGCGGGTGGTGGCGGACACGGAGACCCAGACGCCGGGATGGTTCTTGCGCAGGATGTTCTCGACGGTTCCCTTGCCCACACCGGCGGGGCCGGTGAGGACGACGAGGCGCTTGCGAGGTGTGCCATCATCGTCGGGAGTGGCCGCTGGCTCGGCCGGGGTCTGCTGCAGTGATGCGGTAATGGTTCCCATACCGTCTTTCTCCTTGTCCTCGCCTTCTTTCATGGCTTCGTAGAGCGCCTGCCGGACGTCGATGGCGATGGCCTCGGTGGCTTGGGCAAGCGCGGAAATATCGGGCCCATGGGCAGCGATGAAACGGGATACGGTCACCAGAACGTTGCCCTTGGTGCCTTTGAAGACGGTTTTGAGGTCCTTGGCCTCGGCGCCCTGCCAGCCGTAGCCCGGGGAAAGGATGGGACCGGTGAATTTCGCCGGGTCGACACCGCTGTCGGCGATCCACTGGCCTATGGTGGCGCCGATGATGAGCCCGACCGAGCCCATACCGTCGATGTCGTCATTGAACTTCTGGGCAGTGCTGGCGATGCCGAACGCCACGGTTTTGCCCTTGAAGTCGCCGCTCTGGCGGATGGCCGTCTGCATGCTGGCGCCTTCCTGATTGGAGGTCAGGGAGGCGATGAAGACGCCGCGACCGTTGTTGAGGGCCTCATTGGTGAGGCCCCGCAGCGAGCGTGCGCCATAGTACGGCAGCAGGGTGATGGCGTCGGCCAGCAGAGGGGCGCCCGGCTTGAAGTATGCGTCCGCGATGGCGGAGATGGTGGTGGACAGGCCTCCATGGAGGCAGTCCACGATGGTGATGATGCCCATTTGACGAGCGGCGTAGAGCACTCGTTCGAGCGCCGCGAATCCCTTGGACCCGTAGCGCTCGAACATGGGCTCCTGGAATTTGACAGCGGCGGCGCGGTCTCGCATGGCCTGAAGCATGCGCATGGAGAACAGCTCCGCGCCTTCCGCATCGACGTTATACCCCCAGTCAGTGAGGTTTTTCCTGTGCGGGTCGATGCCGACGCACAAGGGGCCGTACTGGGCCATCGAACCGCTGAGGCGCAGTCCGAAATCCGACCGCATGGCCTTGATTTCTTCCTCACTGCTGGCGTGTGTCATGATTGCTCCTGGCCTAACTTATTCCTGGCTCTCCAACTCGAACAGCTGCTTGGCGTGCTCCTGGATGCTCATGATCTGGTAATCGTTGTGCTTGACGGCTTCGATGGCCATCAGCACGGCGGAGAACTCGGTCATGGTGGTGAACTGGGGCAGGTCGGCCGCGATGGCCGCAGCGCGGATGGAATATCCGTCGGAACGCGATCCCCGGGAATTCGGCGTGTTGAGGATCATGTCGATCTTGCCTTCTTCGATAAGCTCGACCACGTTCTTTCCGATGCCACCGACGGCGTGCTCGACCTTGACGGCCGCATCCGGGTCAGAGTCGACGCGGGTGCTGATCTTGTCGACGATCTTCGAGTCGATGCCGTAACGGCGCAGCACGGACGCGGTGCCCTCCGTGGCCCAGATGGAAAATCCGAGCTCGACCAGACGGACGGCCATCAGCGGCAGCTGCCGCTTGTCGGTGTCGTTGACGGAGATGAAGACGTTGCCGCTGGTAGGCAGTCCGCCGTCGTATGCGGCGAGCTGGCTCTTGGCGAAGGCGTGCGGGAAGTCACGGTCGAAGCCCATGACCTCGCCGGTGGAGCGCATCTCGGGTCCGAGCAGGATGTCGACGGTCTTGCCGACGGGCGTGCGGAAGCGCTTGAACGGCAGCACGGACTCCTTGATGGCGACCTGCTGGCCACGGTGGATGTCACCGCCGTCACCCTTGGGCAGCAGCAGGCCGTTGGCCCGCTGATCGGCGATGGTCTCCCCCGCCATGATGCGGGCGGCCGCCTTGGCCAGGGCCACGCCGGTAGCCTTGGATGCGAACGGCACGGTGCGGGAGGCACGCGGGTTGGCTTCGATGACGTACAGCGTGTTGGCCATGAAGGCGTACTGCACGTTGATCAGGCCCTTGACACCGCAGCCCTTGGAGATGGCGTAGGTGCCTTCGCGAAGGCGACGGATCTGGTCGTCGGACAGCGTGCTCGGCGGCAGCGTGCATGCGGCATCGCCGGAGTGCACGCCGGCCTCTTCGATGTGCTCCATGATGCCGCCGATGTACAGCTCTTCGCCGTCGAACAGGGCATCCACGTCGATTTCGATGGCGTCCTGCAGGAACTTGTCGATGAGCAGCGGGGAGGGCAGGCGTCCGGACACGACCGTGTCGGCCTTGGCCTCGTCGAGCGCACGGTTGACGTACTTGGTCAACTGGGCGTCGTCGTAGACGATTTCCATGCCGCGTCCGCCGAGGACGTAACTGGGGCGCACGAGCACCGGATAGCCGATGTTGTGGGCGGCCTCGCGGGCCTCTTCGAGCGACAGCGCGGTGCCGTAGCGCGGCGCGTTCATGTGCTCGCGGCGCAGCACCTCACCGAACAGCTCGCGGTTCTCGGCCAGGTCGATGGACTCCGGGGTGGTGCCCAGGATCGGCACGCCGGCGGCCTTGAGTCGCGCGGCCAGCGACAGCGGCGTCTGGCCGCCGAGCTGGACGATGACGCCCTTGACCGGGCCCATCTTCTTCTCGGCCTCATAGATCTCCAGCACGTCCTCGAAGGTGAGCGGCTCGAAGTACAGCCGGTTCGACATGTCGTAGTCGGTGGAGACGGTCTCGGGGTTGCAGTTGACCATGATCGTGTCATAGTCCTTGCCGAGCTCCTGCACCGCGTGCACGCAGGTGTAGTCGAACTCGATGCCCTGACCGATGCGGTTCGGGCCGGAGCCGAGGATGATGACGGCCTCGCGGTCGCGCTTGCGCAGCTCGGTCTCGTCGGCGTAGCAGGAGTAGTAGTACGGCGTGACCGCGTCGAACTCGGCGGCGCAGGTGTCGACGGTCTTGTAGACCGGGCGCAGGCCGTAGGTCCAGCGCAGCTCGCGAATCGTGTTCTCGCCCTCGTCACCGAGATTGCGCAGGTGGGCGATTTGCAGGTCGGACAGGCCGGCGAGCTTCGCCTTCTTCAGCAGCTTGGCGGTGAGTTTCTCGGCGTCGCGCACTTCCATCGCGGTCTGGTTGATGAGGGCCAGCTGCTTGACGAACCACGGGTCGATCTTGGTGGCGTCGAAGATCTGCCGTTCGGTGGCGCCGCCCCACAGAGCGCGCTGAATCTGCAGATAGCGGTGCTCGGTCGGCACGGTGATGGCCTTGAGCAGTTCGGCGACCTCGGCTTCGTCCGGCTTGTCACCATCCCAGCTGAAGCCCATGTGGCGCTTGTCGATGGAGCGCATGGCCTTGCCCAGCGACTCCTGGAAGTTGCCGCCGAGTGCCATGGCCTCGCCGACGGACTTCATCGACGTGGTCAGACGCGGGTCGGCGCCGGGGAACTTCTCGAACGCGAAGCGCGGCACCTTGGTGACCACGTAGTCGATGGTCGGCTCGAAGGAGGCCGGCGTGGACTGGGTGATGTCGTTGCGGATCTCGTCGAGGGTGTAGCCGAGCGCCAGCTTGGTGGCGATCTTGGCGATCGGGAAGCCGGTGGCCTTGGATGCCAGGGCGGAGGAACGGCTCACGCGCGGGTTCATCTCGATGACGATGATGCGGCCGGTGTCGGGGTGCACGGCGAACTGGATGTTGCAGCCGCCGGTGTCGACGCCCACGCCACGGATGATGGCGATGCCGATGTCACGCAGCTTCTGGTATTCGCGGTCGGTCAGGGTGAAGACCGGTGCCCACGGTGATGGAGTCACCGGTGTGCACGCCGACCGGGTCGACGTTCTCGATCGGGCAGACGACCACGACGTTGTCGTTGCGGTCGCGCATCAGTTCGAGCTCGAATTCCTTCCAGCCTTCGATGCCCTCCTCCAGCAGTACCTCGTCGGTCGGCGAGTAATGCAGGCCGGCGCCGGCGATGCGGTGCAGCTCCTCCTCGTCGTGCGCGATGCCGGAGCCGAGGCCTCCCATGGTGAAGCTCGGGCGCACCACCAACGGGTATCCGAGTTCGGCGGCGACGGCGTCCACTTCCTTCATGGAGTGGGCAACTTCGGAGCGTGCGGATTCGGCGCCCGCCTCGTCGACGACCTTCTTGAACAGCTCGCGGTCCTCGCCGCGGTCGATGGCGTCAAGGGAGGCGCCGATCAGCTCGACGTTGTACTTCTTGAGCACACCGGCCTCGCCGAGCGCCATCGCGGCGTTCAGTGCGGTCTGGCCACCCAAGGTGGGCAGCAGGGCATCGGGGCGTTCCTTGGCGATGATCTGCTCAAGGATGGGCGTGGCGATCGGCTCGATGTAGGTGGCGTCGGCCATCTCCGGGTCGGTCATGATCGTGGCCGGGTTGGAGTTCACGAGGATGACGCGGATGCCCTCTTCGCGCAGCACGCGGCACGCCTGGGTGCCGGAGTAGTCGAACTCGGCCGCCTGCCCGATCACGATCGGGCCGGAGCCGATGACCATCACTGACTTGATGTCGGTGCGTTTAGGCATTGCGGTTTTCCTCCTTGGACGTCTTCATCAGATCGACGAAACGGTCAAACAGATATGCGGCGTCGTGCGGGCCGGCCGCCGCCTCGGGATGGTACTGCACGGAGAACGCGGGGATGTCCACGCACTGCAGGCCTTCGACCACGTCGTCGTTCAGATCGATGTGGCTGACGAACACCTTGCCGAAGTGCCCGTTGTCGAACGGGGCGTCGACGGTCTCGCCGATGGGCGCGTCAACCGCGAAGCCGTGATTGTGCGCGGTGACCTCCACCTTGCCGGTGGTCAGGTCCTTGACGGGCTGGTTGATGCCGCGATGGCCGAACTTGAGCTTGTAGGTGCCGAAGCCGAGTGCGCGGCCGAGCAGCTGATTGCCGAAGCAGATGCCGAAGAACGGGTAGCCGGCGTCCAGGACCTTGCGCAGCAGCTCGACCTCGGGGTCGGCCTGCTCCGGGTCGCCGGGGCCGTTGGAGAAGAACACGCCGTCCGGGTTCAGCGCGGTGAGTTCCTCGAAAGTGATGGTGGACGGCACGACGTGCACGCGGCAGCCGCGCTCGGCCATGCGATGCGGGGTCATGCCCTTGACTCCGAGATCCACGGCGGCGACGGTGTAGAGCGGCTCCTTGCCCTCGTACTCGCCACACGGCTCGACCGTATACGTCTCCTTGGTGCTGACCTCGTCGTACAGGCTCAGACCCTTCATCTGCGGGGTGGCCTTGACCTCGTCGATGAGCGCGGCGACGGTCTTCAGGCGCCCTTCGTCGTCGAGCAGCGCGTCACCGGAGAAGATTCCGGCACGCATGACGCCCGCGGAGCGCAGGTGGCGCACCAGCTTGCGGGTGTCGATGTGGCTGATGCCGACGATGTGCTCGGCGACGAGATCGTCGTCAAGGCTGCCCGTGGCCCGCCAGTTGCTGACGGTGGGGCTGGGATCGCGAACCACGTATCCGGCCACCCAGATACGGGAGGATTCTGGATCCTCCCGGTTGATTCCCGTGTCCCCGATGTGCGGGAACGTCTGCACCACGATCTGCCGATCGTAACTGGGATCGGTCAAAGTCTCCTGATAACCGGTCATGCCGGTCGCGAACACGATCTCGCCAGTGGTCTTGCCGATCGCGCCGTAAGAGTCACCCACATACACTTGCCCGTCCTCAAGTACAAGCACGGCGTCATCAGGGGCAAAACTCACGGTTTCGGAATCAATCTGGTTCACCAAAACCCCCTTATTTTCTCAGGATATTCGTACCAACCTTAACTGTCGGCGGGGACGCGCCCCACCGGCAATTCGGCTGGTTCTCGTCATTTACTTGTGGACTCGCCGTCCTGCTGGCCGGCTTGTGGATCGGACGTCTGCTCGGATGCAGCTTCGGCAACGTCATCGGATACATCGTCGAACGTCATGTCGTCGAAATCGACGCCGTCGGCGATGTCATCGTCCTCGGACTCTTCGGAATCGCCGGTTTCGGCTTCCGCATGCGACGCTTCGCCGGCAGGCTCACCAGGCTCTTGACCGTCGTCGCTCGGCTGTGCGTCGGGCTCGTCGTTTTCGGGGTGGAGAATGGCCTCGCGTCCTCGGTGTCATCGCAAATCGCGCTGAGCAGGCCGTGGATGAACGCCGGGGAGTCGCCGTCGCTCAACGTCTTGGCCAGGCCGAGCGCCTCGTCGATGGCCACGCGATCGGGCACGTCGTCGTTGAAGATGATCTCCCATGCGGCGATGCGCAGGATATTGCGATCCACGACGGCCATGCGGCGAACCTTCCACCCGGTGGAATGCTCGTTGAGCATGTAGTCGATCTCACGCCGGTGATCGGCGACGCCGCGCACGATCTCGATGGCGTAGTCGGGAAGCGGGGTCTGCGCACCAGGCTCTTCGATGCGCTCAGCAAGAAGGGACAGGAAATCCTGTCCCTTCTCGTCCGCCTCATACAACGTGTTCAGAGCCCTTTTGCGAGCGGTGGAACGTGCCATGGAAGCCTGTTGTCCTTACTCTCAGTTCTCGCGGCCGAGGTAGGAGCCGTCGCGGGTGTCGACCTTGACCTTCTCGCCTTCGCCCACGAACAGCGGGACCTGGATCTCGGCGCCGGTCTCGACGGTGGCGGGCTTGGTGCCGGCGTTGGAGCGGTTGCCCTGCAGGCCGGGCTCGGTGTGGGTGATGGTCAGGATCACGGAGGCCGGCAGTTCGACGCTCAGCGGGGTGCCGTCGTGGAAGGACACGACGCAGTCGGTTCCTTCCAGCAGGAACTTGGCCTGATCGCCGACGAGGGTCTTGGGGATGTAGACCTGATCGTAGGTGGTCATGTCCATGAAGACGAAGTTGTCGCCGTCCTCGTAGGAGTACTGCAGGTTGCGGTTGTCAACGGTCTCGAACTCCATCTTCATGCCCGCGTTGAAGGTCTTGTCGACGATCTTGCCGCTCAGCACGTTCTTGATGGTGGTGCGCACGAAAGCTGGGCCCTTGCCCGGCTTGACGTGCTGGAACTTCGTGACGGTCCACAGCTGGCCGTCCAGGTTCAGGACGGATCCGTTCTTGATGTCATTGGTAGTCTGTGCCACAGTAACTCACCTTTTCATGTTTTCAATTTCGGCAAAGCTCAAAAATAGCCTTGTCTATTATGCCATACCGTCTATACAGCGCGTCGCGGCCGAACAATCCCCCAATGGCATCTTCCGGCTGCATCAGCTGTTCCTCATGCAATTGAAACGGAACAAGCAATAGTGGTTAACGACAATTCACCTAATGACTTAGTAGCTGAATAATGAACATAATAATGACAATGACGACATGTCGGCTGAACCGATAGGAGACAACCGACATGACGCCATTCTCACGTAATCAATCGATGCAGTTTATAGTGTTGATGCAAAGAACGGAATCAAGCATGTGGTCTGAAACACGAACCTGCGGCGCGAAGATACGCGTCGCGCACTCATTGACGTCTGGCAGTAATTCTATGCACAGGCAATGCTTCGCCTCAACATATCCTTCCTGCCTAGTCGACTTACTTGGTAACGTCTCGACTTCGGTATCCATAATCATTCGCCTCCTTTCACTAACATAGCGTTGCCGCATTTATTACACCGCTGTGTTTACAGGCAACCAGTTTCCGGCCTTCTTCTGGAAGTTACATGTCTCGCTTCCTCCTCGCGACTACGAAAGACACATTCAATCAATAGTTGACTTCCTGGTGATGAGAAAAGCCGATTTCAAATTGCCGGATATGACGTTCCCTCAAATACTATTCAACAGCAATTGGAATCGTGCATACAATATCTGACGTTCAAAAGGGAAGCCCTCATCCCCTATGGGTGGAACGATACAGCAGAGCATCCTGTATATGGAGATGACGTCAACAGTCTCTTCGATGTAATCGAACTATTCATATCAACAGAAAGAAGAAAAACCGTGACTGAAAAACGTCAGGAAAAAGAATCAACAATCTCACCATGGAGGGTGAGGGATTACCGGTCCTGGTTCGTGGCTGACACTGCGTCAGCACTGGGAACCACAATCGGCGGATTTGCGTTCACGCTGGTGGCATATGCGGTAAGCCATGATGTAACTACGGCAGGTATGGTCGGCACCGTGTTCGCACTGTGCGAAGGTTTGGGAACACTTCCAGGCGGGCACCTGTCGGATAGAATCGATCGCAAGAAACTCATGATTGTTTGCGGTCTTATATCGGCTGCAACACTGTGTGTGATGACATTGGCCCTGGTTGCGAAAATGATGTCGGCCCCTTTGCTATTCCTGTTTGCCATTGTACGGGGACTCACTTCCGGTGTGTTTTCCAATGTGTCCAATATCATCTTGCCTCAAATCGTCACCGGGAATCAGCTGGTGCAAGCCTATTCCGCGAATGAATCGCGCGATGCATGCATCCAATTGTTCTCCAAACCGCTGTCAGGGTTCCTGTACGGATTAGGCCCCGAGATTCCATTCCTGATCAGCGCCGTCCTGTATGCGCTGATGTCCGTTGCGACTCCGCTGATTCGTTCGGATCTACGGCCTAAGAACGACGCCTCCCCATCAGATTCCGATGATTCCACGAAGAAAACACCACGAAACCACATTGGCGGCAGTTCATCGCATTCATCGTTGATCGAAGGCTTTGCATGGTACACGCGATGGCCACAAGCAGTATCCGTATTCAGCAGTGTGCTCTTGTTGAATTGTGTCCTCACCCTGATGGTCAGCATTGTGATTCTGAATCAACAGATGCTGAACATTCCCGGCTGGCAGATTGGGCTCATCTCAACCGGAAGCGGTGTCGGACTGCTGAGCGGGTCGTTTCTGACCACTCCCCTTGCCAACCGTCTGACGGGAGGCAGAACAGTACAAGTCTCCTTCATCATCATCCTGGTAGGATGCGCTTTACAGCCATTCACCCAGAATACATATCTACTGGCCGGATGCATGGCGATCATGAATCTCATGGTCGTTCCCGCCAATTCCGTCCTTGGTGCCTACGCGTCGCTGATCATTCCGAATGATTTGCGTGGCCGCGTGTTCTCAGTGTTCTCCTTGTTTAACATCACGCTTGCCTCATTGGCGTCCGGTATTGCGGGAATCATGCTTTCCTCTCTGGGGTACATGATTGCGGCGGCGACCACCGCCGCAATCATGACAGGTACCGTATTACTGGCCTTCATGAGTAACGGTATTCGTGAAATACCTGACAAGGCGGCTTTCTCGAACCTTGAACCGTGGCGCTGACTACTCTCGCGATATCCGCAGCCGCCTACCCGCAATGAGGACGAGCCCCGACGTGAGAGTCACAGCCGCGAGCATGAAGACCGCCGTCACGGCCGCGCCCGTGTGAGCCAGCCGGACGGTCGATCCGCCGAGACCCGCACCTGAAGGCCTCTGAATAGTTGCACCATGCTGCTGCCCATCGCCGTTGCTCGGGTCGGCGACAAACACTGACCGGTCGATCTGCACGTTGACGATTCGCGTCGTCTCTGTGGTGTCGAAGTTGTTGTCGGTGAGCAGGCTCAGATCGAGCCGGCCATTGTCGTCCGCATGGGTGATGACCAGATCCTCGAAGTTGTCGAGCAGCGGGTTGGCGTCCGTGTATTGCGCATTCGGCTTGAACTGGGCGCCAAGGGTCAGCTTGCCGCCGAAATCGGCGAGTTCCGTGACCGGCAGGAACGACGAGTCGGCGCTCTTCGACAGCGACGCGACATCGGAGACGTCCGGGGCGGCCACGATGCCGTGCGCATACGCAAGCTTTATGCCGTACCCATGGGTCTGGTCCCAGGAGCGTTCCAGCACCAGGAATCCGTCCTCGCCAATCGCCGCGAACTCGGTGATGCCCATGTTCACGTCGGCGGCCTTGAACGCCACCTGCTTGACGAGCTTCCACTGTCCCTTGGCGCCTTTCACGTCGTCACGGTAGACCAGCGCGCGGCGGGCTGTGGTGGCGATGTCCTTGCCGCTGGGCGAATCGTTCTTGAGGGCGTACTCGTTGCCGACCACGATCTGATGGCCGGACGGCGATACCGTCAGCGCTTCCAGGCTCTTGTTGTGCACGGCCTGTCCCCCGCAGTTGATGTCGAACAGTTCAGGCACGGGCAACTCGTCCTTCTGACGGCCGTCGATGCCGAAGATACGGATCTTCGGCTGCTCATGCTCGCCTTCTGCCGCGTTCGGATGGCCTTCGGAGGTGAGCAGGAAGTCGCCGTTCGGCAGCACGCCGAGCCCCTCATCATCAGTGGTTTCGCCGTTGTATGGCGTACCGTTCTCATCGGTCAGGACGATGCTGCCGGTCGGAGCCGCCTTGTCGAGATCGTTGCCCAGCAGCCATAGGCGAGCGACATCGGTACCATGATTGTCCATTGCGGACACATATTGTCCGAGCTTCCTGTTGTACGCCGTCGAGGACAGTCCGCCGAACGCTATCGGCTCCGCCGTGCCGGTGCCGTCGCTGAATCCGTTAGCCGACCAGTAGTCAAGGCGATCGTTTCTGCCGAGTGCCGTGACGTACTGTGACAGGCGACCGCTTGCCGAGTCGTCGAATCCTGCCGCCGTCTTCTGGAACGGTTCCGCTTCGACGTCGAGGATGCGCGTGGTCTGGGTGGCGCTGTAGTTGTCGTCGCTGATGATGGAGATAGCGGCCTTGTATTCGCCGTCACCGCGATGCCACGAAGCATCGGGAGTGGCGAGCTGGTCGAGGTTCGCGATGACGAGCCCTTCGTAGTTATCCATCAGAGGGTTCGCCTGATGAGCGCCGGGTTTCGCGGAGGCACCCAGATCCGGCAGCTTGTCCAGCTCGCCGATCTGGCGGGATTTCACGAACTCGGATGCATTCTTCGGGTCGTTGAGGTTCGCCACACCGGAAACATCCGGCGCGTCATTCAGCCCGGAGACGTACGAGAGCGCCACCTTGTTGCCGGTCTCGCTGTTCCATGAACGTTGCAGGACGTACAGGGAGTCTTCAGAATCGAGGACGATATCGGAGATGTCCAGTCCCGGTACCGTGTGGAAGCCCACCTGTTTGACGAGCGTCCACTGGCCGGCCTTGCCCGTCACGTCGTCACGGTATACGAGGAAGCGCCGCGCGTCGCTCCGGTTCTGGTAGACGTCAGACTTGAGCGTGCCTTCCATGGCCGATACGAGTTCGTGCCCTGTCGGAGACAGGCTCAATCCTTCCAGCGTAAGGTTATGCGACGCCTGACCCTTGGGCGTGTTGATGTCGAACAGCTGCGGAACCTCAAGCTCCCCCTTCTGCCGCCCATTGGCGTCGAAGATCCTGATTGTCGGGTGTTCGGCCTGATTCCTGCCCGCAGGGGGAATGCCTTCCGAGCTGATGGCGAAATCGCCGTCGGGCAGCACCGCTATGCCCTCGTTGTCCGTCGTGTTGCCGTTATAGGGCGTCCCGTTAACATCGGTAAACGTCACCGGATCGCGCGTGATGGACGGGTTGTGCAGGTCCTTGCCGAGGAACCACACCCGGGATTCGTCACTCCCATGGTTGTCGGATTGCGCCACATATGAATCCGCGGTTTTGTCCCACGTGAGACCCGACAGTCCCCCGACTCGAATCCCCTTATAATCGAGCTTGTCCAGCGCATCGCTGTAGGCAACGGCCTTGACCTGATTCTGTGCGCCAATATCAGTCGTACCCTCGGCTGATACCGCTGGAATCATGACGGATACGAACAGCATGCATGTCGTCGCCGTCACTACGGCTATTCTCTTGTTCATGGTTTTCCCTTCCGAACGTTACCGTTCACATGGCCATGCTGGCTCTGCAAGGTATCGGGAAGGGGAATAATCACGCATCTACAGATGAACCATACCTGAAAAGACGGCGACATCGTTGTCCACCTGTATGGAATTCGCCTGTATGGGTCCCTGGAATACGAAAGCGGGTCCTGAAACCTCAAGCAAGGTTCCAGGACCCACTCAGAACGCTAGTTCAAGCGTGTCGAGTTCTTCGCTGATGGAAATCAGGCGAGGATCTTGGTGACACGGCCCGAGCCGACGGTGTGGCCGCCTTCACGCACAGCGAAGGTCAGGCCCTCCTCCATAGCGATGGGCTGAATCAGCTCAACGGTGAAGGTCGCGTGGTCGCCAGGCTGAACCATCTCGACGCCTTCCGGCAGCTCGATGACGCCGGTGACGTCGGTGGTGCGGAAGTAGAACTGCGGACGGTAGTTGGAGAAGAAGGGCGAGTGACGGCCGCCTTCGTCCTTGGTCAGCACGTAGACTTCGCCCTCGAACTTGGTGTGCGGGGTGACGGAGCCCGGCTTGGCCACAACCTGGCCACGCTCGACGTCCGTACGGTTGATGCCGCGGAGCAGCAGACCGGTGTTGTCGCCAGCCTCGCAGGCGTCCATGGTCTTGTGGAACGTCTCGATGGAGGTAACGGAAGCAGAGCATGTGAAAGATTCGGACACATAGCTCTTTTTCTTTGCCCTTTTGGGAGGTGATGGATTTGAGAGATCATGAAAGGCCGCCCGTAAGGGCAGAGCCGGAAAAGACTTCTTAAAGATAGAAACCAGAGAAATACAGAGATTTGAAAGGAGACAACGAATATGGCGTTTTTAATCAGGCAATCAATATTTTACAGACACTTGTGGTGGCGATTGGAGCCGGACTTGCAGTATGGGGTGTTATTAACCTGTTGGAAGGATATGGAAACGATAACCGTGCGACACGTTCGTAAGTGAAAAGCTTACGCACAAAGTCGAAGGGCAATTGTAGCCCGAAACTTTGGAGAACTGATATTCCGATGGGTGAAATGAGGGGGTAACGTCCCGAAGCGCCACCCTAATACTCCGAATGGCGGGGAGCATGCAACGGCTCTCTCCAAAAGTTTATAGAGCTCGGTGAAGTCGGCAGAGAGCAATCGTAAGACTGGTTTTCAGACCAGACACGAAAGCTGTCCAGAGGTGGATGGTGTTGCCTATATGCCGGGGGTCGGATATCCATGGTGAGAATGTATGAAAATACTGACGAAATTCCGAATGTACGAGTCTAAACGTTGATGCTGTCGAAAGGCAGTACACCTTTCATGGTGGTATCTGTGGGCGAGTAAAATTGGTTGTTATGAAAGTCCATGCATCGTTACAGGCGGTGCGGTTATGCATGACCAGATACAGGCTTAGAGGAAGAACCTAAAGATATCCAATGATAGGAATATCGGAACGTGGAAAGCTGGGAACACGGAGGCGGTTGCAGGCCAGTGATGTGGTGGATGGGAATACCTTCGCGAGAGGGCAATAACCATTCTTTATTCCAGTGAGAGTAGTGGCACAGTACCTATGAAGCCGTGAATAAGTAAACGGTGGAGGGATAGCCACAAGTCGAATTCAGCAATGAAAATGAAAACACAACAAACACAGCTTCGAGTATGACAAAGAAAATCCAAACCGAAGGGAGAGGATGCCTGTGTTGACTTCGGGGCAGCAAGAAAGGAAAAGTAAACAGAGAAAAATCCGCAACTCAGAGTATTACGACATGGAAGGTACTTTTGACAGGCTGTATGCAGAAAGTAAGAAAGATAAAGCCTTCAACCATCTGATGGAAATCATCGAGAGTGAAGAAAATATCAAGCTTGCATACAGAACGATAAAGAAGAATACAGGAAGTGATACTTCGGGGGTGGATAAAAGGACGATAGCCGACCTTGCAAAGTTAAGCGAGGAAGAATACGTCCGTCTCATACGGAAACAATTCAGTAATTATCATCCACGACCCGTAAGGCGAGTGGAGATACCAAAGCCCAATGGAAAGACCAGACCGCTGGGAATTCCAACTATCGTGGATCGGATCGTACAGCAATGTATTTTGCAGGTCATGGAGCCGATATGTGAAGCAAAATTCAGTGAGAACTCCAACGGGTTCCGCCCGAACCGTTCCGCTGAGACTGCTATTGCGCAATGCATGAGGCTGATACAGGTACAGCATCTGTACCATGTGGTTGACCTCGATATTAAAGGCTTCTTTGATAATATCAGCCATACAAAGCTGATGCGTCAGATATGGGCATTGGGAATTCGGGACAAAAAGCTGCTATGCATTATAAAAGAGATGTTGAAAGCACCTGTTGTTCTGCCAAATGGGGAGAAAACATATCCCACACGGGGTACTCCGCAAGGCGGTATTTTGTCTCCATTGCTTGCAAATATCGTATTGAATGAACTGGACTGGTGGATTGCTTCCCAATGGGAACAGATGCCAACAAAGACAAAATTCAAAACGAGGAGCAATGCGCAGGGAACAGAGATTAAGAGCCACGCTTACAGGGCTCTGCGCCGGAGCAGATTAAAAGAGATGCATGCAGTTCGGTACGCAGATGATTTTAAAATTTTCTGCGCATCACATGAGGATGCCGTCAGAGCATACAAGGCAACAGAGTTATGGCTAAAGGACAGGCTGGGGCTGGAAATCAGCCCTGACAAATCCAAAGTAGTTAATCTCAAAAGACAGTATTCTGATTTTCTCGGGTTCAAGCTGAAAGTCCGTAAAAAGGGTAAGAAATATGTGGTTCGGTCTCATATGAGCGATAAAGCATACAAAAAGGCTCATGATAAAGTCTCGGAAGAAGTAAAGGAACTGGCTCATTCGTCAGATGATAATGCTCAGTTCATGCAGCTTCAGAAATACAACTCTGTAGTTGCTGGACTTCATGAATACTATTGTATTTCCACAGAAGTATCTCATGACTTCAGCAGACTTGCTTTTAGTATCAACAAACAGCTCAGAAACAGACTGAAAGGCGACTTATCCAAAAAGGGACAGCTCAGAAATGGGTTCATCAAAGAAAAGTATGGAGCAAGCAGACAAATGAGGTTCCTTCATGGACGTCCGGTGGCTCCACTGGGATATGTCCAGCCGAAGAATGCCCAGCATAAAAGGAAATCCATCAATAAATACACGGTCAAAGGTCGGGAACAGATTCATAAGAATCTTGCAATCGACACAGCGACAATGTTATGGCTGATGAGAAATCCTGTAAAGGGCAGAACCATTGAATATGCGGATAACCGTATTTCTTTGTATGCGGCACAGTATGGTAAATGTGCAGTGACAGGAATTCCGATGAATTCCCACGATATTCACTGCCACCATAAAGTGCCGGTTAGCAATGGCGGTTCGGATGAATACGCAAATCTTATTCTTGTCAGCAAAGCGGTCCATATCCTTATCCATGCTTCTTCAGAACCTACGATTGAGAAGTACCTGAAATCCTTAAATCTTGACAATAAACAAATAGAAAAGCTTAACAAACTTCGTTCTATGGCAGAAATGCCACCTATTATTCTTTGAATTTAATGCTGTAACGAAGTGTGTAAGTTGTGTTTAAAAGCCCTGGACGGCTGAATTCGATGGAGCGCCGTGTGCGGTGAAAGTCGCATGCACGGTGTGGAGCGGGGGAAAATCCGGAGATAACTTCAAAGGATTACCTATCGCTATCAGGTGCAAAATCACAGGGAATTAAGCAGCTTATGGCCGGAGGAGGGGTTGTGTTAATCGGAACACAGCTTATCCCGCTTCTGGGAGGACTGTTTTAAGCATAGAGGAAAGGAGAACCACCCATGTTCGATGGCATTTTTGAAGCAATCGAGGAATGGATGAGGGAGCTTTTGACGGGGATGGTCACGTCCAACCTGACAACCATGTTTACCGATGTCAATGAAAAGACAGGAGAAATCGCTGCGCAGGTCGGACAAACCCCGCAAGGCTGGAATGGAAGTATTTTCAGTCTGATACAGAATCTTTCCAATTCGGTCATTGTGCCGATTGCAGGCGTGATTATTACATTTGTCCTGTGTTATGAACTGATTACCATGCTGACAGAGAAAAATAATATGCACGAGATAGATACTTGGATGTTTTTCAAGTATTTTTTCAAGATGTGGGTGGCAGTTTATCTTGTCAGCAATACCTTCACGATTGCGATGGCAGTCTTTGATGTGGGACAGCATGTAGTAAATGCCGCAGGCGGCTCTATCAATTCGCAAACAGCTATTAACGTAGATTCCATGATTGAAGCCATGAATACGGCAATGGAGTCTATGGAAATAGGGGAATTGGTCACACTGGCACTGGAGACGATGGTGGTCAGCCTGTGCATGAAGGTGATGTCTGTACTGATTACCGTCATCCTGTTTGGAAGGATGATAGAAATTTACCTCTATACTTCGATTGCACCGATTCCGTTTGCAACCATGTCCAACCGGGAATGGGGCAGGTAGGAACAAATTATTTCCGGGGGCTTCTGGCACTCGGATTTCAGGGATTTTTTATGATGGTGTGTGTAGGCATTTATGCGGTGCTTGTATCCACTATCCAGATTTCAGACAATATGCATTCAGCATTGTTTGGAGTGGCGGCATATACGGTCATTCTCTGCTTTAGTCTGATGAAAACCGGAAACCTGTCACGCTCTATTTTCAATGCACACTAAGGAAACAATGGAGAAAAAATATAACATTATTTATGCTGATCCGCCCTGGAGATATGACATGAACCGGGGACAGGGGGCGGCAGAAAACCACTATCCAACTATGAGTATTCAGGAAATATGCAGACTTCCTGTTGCAGAACTTGCAGCAAAGGACTGTGCTTTGTTTTTATGGGTAACATTTCCGCAGCTTCAGGATGCAATGAAACTTTTTGAAGCATGGGGATTTACCTATAAGACACTTGGGTTTGCATGGGTAAAACAGAATAAATCCGGAAAAGGATTCTTTTTCGGGATGGGCTATTGGACACGTTCCAATGTGGAAATCTGTCTGCTTGGGATTAAGGGACATCCAAAGCGGATATCGAAAAGTATCTCTCAGCTTATCATAAGCCCATTGGAACAGCACAGTAAAAAGCCGGATGAAGTCCGGAAGAGGATTGT
>ENA-OQBD01000510-OQBD01000510.1-human-gut-metagenome-genome-assembly--contig:-NODE-510-length-20787-cov-4.530542_pt1 | contig 20787 bp, 16 predicted proteins | sample MGYA00242742_ERZ504543 | MGnify/ENA primary metagenome ERZ504543 (study PRJEB26092, sample SAMD00036239) | human gut metagenome | host: Homo sapiens | study: EMG produced TPA metagenomics assembly of...
GGTCAGAAGCAAAGAATCTCTATTGCAAGAGTTTTCTTAAAGAACCCGCCAATCTTAATCTTAGATGAAGCTACCAGCGCATTAGATAATGAAAGCGAGCAGCATATCCAGAAGAGTCTGGACGCCTTTGTCTGAAAATCGAACAACGATCACGATCGCCCATCGTTTATCAACGATCCAGAATGCAGATGAAATTCTTGTTATCGATGGACAAACGATCAAAGAACGAGGAACACATGAAGAACTAATTGCCTCTGGCGGTCTTTATGCTAAATATTATCATATGATGTAAGTGTCAAAAGTACAACAACATTGAAACCTATTTTGTTTAGAACTGTTTATAAATTCTTTAGAATTGTTCATACTTTGTATATTGAATGCCTCGGGGATTTTGGTATACTTAAGACATAGTTTTTCATATATATTTTTTAATCCTCTCTTTTCAGAAAAGTAACCGCCCAGATGGGCGGTCTTTTTTATATCATATACATTTGAACGAGTATGTCAAATTACTGCTGAAACGCATTCAACAGATTAGGGATCATCTGTTTCTTACGTGACATAACTCCAGGAAGAATTGCAACTTTATCTTCTGGTGTTACACCAAATCCGCGTTCAATCACTCCCTCAGCTTCTGGTCCGCAGATCAGCAGATGTGTTGTTTCCTCTAAGATGTTTGTTAGCATAAAGAATACGTAATCGAGTCCCTGTTCTTCTTTCACAGAATCCATATATTCAAGGATTGATGCTTTGATATCATCTAATTCTCCCTGATCCATGGATGTGATCTGTCCAACACCAAAGTCAATTGTATCGGCATTGAATTTCTTATAATCCATGTAGAAGATCTCGTTTGGAGTCTTACCACTTAAATCACTTCCTGCACGGAACATTGCTTTGGCATGTTCTTCTACATCAATTCCTGCGATCTGTGCTAATTCTCTCGCGATCTGTTCGTCCACTGGTGTACATGTTGGAGAACGGAACATTAATGTATCAGAAAGAATTGCAGAACACATTAATCCTGCCATCTCTTTTGTAATCTCGATTCCCTGTTCACGGTACATCTGAGCAACGATCGTTCCTGTACATCCAACTGGCTGATTTCTGAAGTAAACTGGTGATACAGTTTCCACACTTCCGATTCTGTGGTGGTCGATGATCTCCATGATCTCACATTCTTCTAATCCTTCGACTGCCTGTGATACCTCATTATGGTCAACTAAGATTACCTGTTTCTTGTTGAATTCTAAGATACGACGTCTGGAAATAAATCCTACAAATTCGTTATCTGCATTCAATACAGGGAAGTAACGGAAACGTTTCTTTGTCATCTCTTCTTTGACATCATCTACAAAATCTGTTTCATTGAAAGATACGATCGTATCTGTTGCCATGATATAAGATACTGGCATCGCCTGGCAGATCAAACGGCTTGCTGTAAATGTATCATATGGTGTTGTGATGATTCTGCAGTTCTTTTCCTTTGCAAGTTCTAATACTTTATCAGTAACTTCTGTACCCATGCATACTACAACACACTGTACTCCTGTCTGGATCGCACCAATCTGTGCATCTTCACGGTTTGCAACGATCACTGTATCTTTAGCTGTTACAAATTCTTCCATTGTATCAACACTTGCGGCAGATACTGTTAACTTACCTTCTGTGATATATCCTTCGATATCTCCTGCCTGAAGTGTTCCATCTAATGTTTCTACAACATTTTTATATGGTGTTTTTGCTTTGGCAAGGATTTCATTGTCATAAACATCCATGTCTGCTTTCAACACATCACTGATGGATACCAGACCGATCATTTTCTTTCCATCTAATACTGGAAGAGACACGATCTTCTCTGTCTGCATCATTTCACGTGCAGATTTCAGGGAATCTGTCGCTTTTGCACCTTTAACTAGATTTAAATTTACGTCTTTTAATCTTGGTCTTACATCACTAACATATTTTGGATCTTTAATTCCAAATGTATCCAATACATATCTTGTTTCGCCGTTGATATTACCGGCACGATATGCTTCGTATCCATTTCCTTCCACTTGATTCTTTAAGTTTGCGTATGCGATCGCAGAACAGATGGAATCTGTATCTGGATTGCGATGTCCAATGACATATACTTTTTTCATTGTCCTCCTTCTTTCTTGGCAGCCGTATTATGAATGTCGTATACTCATTCTGGCTTTTTGCTTTGATAGTTCCATCATGAAGCTCTATGATCTCCTTCGCGATCGCAAGTCCAAGACCTGCCCCGCCAGTTTCAGAAGATCTTGCTTCATCTAATCTGTAAAATTTCTCAAACAGGTTATTTAATTGATGTTCTGGTATAGTCTTTCCCTGATTCCTGACTAAAATCTCTGCGTTATCTCCATCAATCATTCCATAAACCTCGATGAGAGAATTCGGATAACAATACGATACTGCATTCCTTAACAGATTCTCAAAAACCCTGGCAAGCCTGTCCGGATCACCATAAATTAGTATTTTATCATCTACCTCTATCTTCCACTCTAATCCTTTCTGCTTAAATACCGCAGCAAAAGAATCCATCACCTGTTCAAGCAGAACATAAAGATAAAATTCCTTTTTGTCCAAGGTAATATTCTGAAGATTATACCTTGTAATTTCAAAGAACTCATTGATCAGTTCTCCAAGACGTTTCGCTTTCTCAAGAGAAATTCCTATATACTTAGCTCTTTGTTCTTCCGACATATCCGGCGATTCATTTAATAATGATAAATATGCAATGATCGACGTCAACGGTGTCTTCAGATCATGAGCAAGATAGACGATGATATCATTCTTTCTCTGCTCACTTTCTTCTGCAATCCGCCTCTGTTCTTTCAACGTTCCTTTGATCTCATTTAATTTGTTCTCCAAAGGATTCAACTCTGGTGGGAGCAATATGCGGTCTTTGGATTCATTTAAGATCATCTGGATCCCGCCTTCAACCTGTCTTAGGTATGTCGTGAATTTTGACATACCCAGATAAAAGCTTAACAAAAGCAGCACAAAAAATCCAGCACCAATGATCATTGTTTTATTTTGTACAAAGATCAGACGATATACACGGATCGCTTCCAGCTCATCCATCCCGATCCGTTCAAATATATAAACGACCGTTTTGGCAAATGGATCCTGAAATACACCATCTACAAATATATCAAGTACAAAATATCCGATACATGCAACGATCAAACTGATTCCCAATGTCTGTAGTATGATCCTTATCTTTAAACTTCTGTATTTACTCCTCAACTTTGTATCCAACTCCCCAGACTGTCTTGATCAATTCTTTGTGTCCCATGACCTCTCCCAGCTTCTCACGGAGATGTCTGATATGTACCATAACTGTATTATTGTTATTCTTAAAATACTTTTCTTTCCATACCTGCTCAAAAAGATTCTCTGAGCTTATAACCTTCCCACGGTTCTGTGTCAGAATCCATAAAATTGAAAATTCCAGCGGTGTCAATGTAATTTCTTCTTCTCCATAAGTACACTGGTGTGTTGCACGATTTAAGATAAGACCTGCGATCTCCAGTGTATCTTCCTGATTCATACCGCTTCCATCGTTGTATCTTGTAAATCTTCGAAGCTGTGCCTTCACTCTTGCCATCAATTCCAACGGCTCAAATGGTTTCTCAATATAATCATCAGCTCCCAATGTCAATCCATTAATCTTATCCATAGAAGATACTTTCGCTGTCAGCATGATCACAGGGAAATTGTGTGTTAAACGGATCTGTTTTAAAATCTCAAATCCATCAATATCTGGCAGCATCACATCAAGGATCGCCAGATCAATATTCTCATGTTCTACACACGCCAAGGCATCCTTTCCATTGTAAAATTTATGTACATTATAATTTTCATTCTTTAAATATAATTCAATAAAGTCAGCAATCTCTTTCTCGTCATCTACTACTAATACAGTTGACTGTCTCATTCGCTTCCTCCTTACTCTTTACCACCCTGAATCACATGAAATCTTGCTTCTTGGCTTTCTTCTTCCACTTCTGTTCTCGTATGTCCCTTGAGACTATATAATGGTACAGTTTTATAAAGCGTACGGATCAATTCACAAAGGATCCTTTGATGTTCTTTATCTTCTTCGTCCAGAAGATTCACATACGCAGATGTAATCTCTTCATAAGTCAATCCATTTTGAATCTTAACAACCAGTGATTTTACGATCATCATAACCTTATACTGATCATTCTCGATATTCTTCATCACAAAATCATATAATTCTGGGATTCCATCCCAGCCTCCAATTCCATTGCCTAGTGCCAGATTCTTATATTCATCTTCACTGTAACGTTTCCATGATAGATCTTCCCTAAGGCTCCACTGAATAAATACTTCGTTACGATTTTCTACCTCACGGCTTGCCAGTAACAGTCTTGAATTCATCTGATTTCTTAATAAGATTCCTGACTGCCAGAATACAATACGGAGTAATATAAATTCTTCCAACTCATCATATGTCAGCTCTGGGAACATCTCTTCCTGGATCATCTGGCAACACTCATAAATATCTAAAATACCATATAAAAACAACATTCCAAAGAGAATATTCTCAAGTCTGGTACCCTCTTCTAACTCTTCCTGAACTCTGCGGCTTTTCAGAGAGAAGAAAAAATTATCCTTTGCTTCTATATTCAATAAGATCATATCGTCTTCATATGAGAGAAATCCAAGAAAATGTAACTGCTCAATCTCTCTTGCGTACATCTCAGCAATCAGACTCTCACCTTCCATATCCCAGCATTGCAGCAAGAATTCGATTGCTTCCTGCTGTAATAACTTAGTGATCAATTGTGGCATATCATAAAGTTTCTCTGCTATCTTCTCTGCCAGAGATACTTCACTTTCGTCTTCATGAAACACAATATCGATTCGTTCCGATAAAACCATCAGGTTGACTCTTGGATTGGTCGCAAGTTCTTCTATATAAGTTCGTTTTGATTCTTCAATTCTTGCCATCGCCCGATCCCTCCTTTGTCTTAATCTTATAAAGTATATCTTATCGAGCTTCTTCCGTCCAGTGGAACAGGCATAAAGAGTCGTCTAAAATAATTCTTTAATTCGGTTTATATTCTCTTTTGTGACACGGTATCCCATATCATACGTTTGTTTTAATACATCAATGTCTTTCTCTAAACTATCGATTGTATACTCTGGTCTTAGGATCACTGCCTTTCCTTCCCTCTCTAACTGCTCACAATATCTAACTGTTTTATTATATCTTATATGACGATTTAACAGCAGTTCCGGTAAATGTGGATATTTTCTCTTGAGAAGTTTTGCCGCAGCTTTGTTGCTCTTGCTTAATTCTTTTCTATACCCTTCTGGCCTTGTCAGTACGATCAGATTCTTATCATTCCCATCTTCTATTGATCGTCTGATCGGAATCGGATCTGCAATTCCACCATCATAATAAGGCTTTCCATCTACTTTGATCGTTGGAAATGCAAACGGGATCGCACAAGTTGCTCGAAGCATCGTACACTTCTTATCCAGTTTCATTCCATCTTTGTATTCTGCTTTCCCTGTCCATGCATTTGTTACACCGACCTTGATCGTTCCCTTGTATTCATTGAATGTCTTCCAGTCAAATGGATACAGTTTGTTTGGGATCGTGTCATATACGAAATCCAGTCCAAAAAGACTTCTCTCTTTCAGTAGATTCCCCGCTCCCATGTATCTTTTATCATTCCTGTGGTTCATCAGGATCTTTAAATTTCTTTCCTTTTGTTTGGATATATAGGAAAAACCATCACAGATTCCCGCAGATACTCCGATCATATAAGGAAACATGATATCTTCATCCAACAGTGCATCCATCACTCCTGCACTAAAGATTGGACGAAATGTTCCTCCTTCTAAAATAATACCAGGCATCTTTATGCCCTCCTCATCTTCTTATGTTTCGTAAACTTGTCTTATGTTGTGTCATGTGAGTTCTATAGACACTTGTTTTTTATTATATCACGTTTCGATTCTCCATTGTTACATTTTGTCAAAGATTTTCTTAAGAGATTTCGAAATTTTTGTGAATAAAATAGATATCGCTTCCTTTCATTTATTTCAAATTGGTCTGTAACGTATGGATCAATTCCTCAATAACAATTGGTTTGGATAAAAATCCATCCATACCACATTCCAGTGCTTTCTTTCTATCTTCATCAAAAGCATTGGCAGTCATAGCAAGGATCGTAATTTCTGCCAGTGCTGGATCATCCAGTGCACGGATCTGCTTTGCAGCCTCATATCCATTCATTACAGGCATCTGAATATCCATAAGTACAAGCTCATAATCGCCTGGTGCTGAATTCCTGATCTTCTCAACTGCCTCTGCTCCATTTTCTGCTGTATCAACCTGGAATCCATATTCATTAAGAATCGCCAGTGCAATCTCACTATTTAATTCATTGTCTTCCACAAGCAGGATACTTCTGCCTCTGAAATCTGAACTTGCTGTCGGAAGAATATTATCATCCGTGCTCGCCTGCTTCTGACCGATCGCTGTCATCAAAGTATCTCTGATATCTGACATAAATATTGGTTTCGCACAAAATGCATTGACTCCTGCTGCTCTTGCTTCCGCTTCGATCTCTGACCAGTCGTAAGCAGTCAGGATAATGATCGGTGTATCATCACCAAGACTGCGAATCTGTCGGGTAACTTCTATACCATTCATATCTGGCAGCCGCCAATCGATGATATAGGCATGGAATGCATCTCCCAGCTCTATAGACTGCCTTGCACGGAGAACCGCCTCCTTACCAGAAAGTGTCCATTCCGAACGCATTCCAACCTTTGCAAGCATCTTTGTCACGCTGTCACAGGTGTTAAAATCATCGTCTATCACCAATGCCTTAAGACCTTCGAGCTCTGCGATCTTCTCTACACGATGATGCTTAGACTGGACCCTCAATGGTAGTCGTACAATAAATTCCGTACCTTTGCCCTGTTCTGTCTGAATCTCAATGTTTCCACCCATCATATCCACGATATTCTTGGTAATAGCCATGCCCAGTCCTGTACCTTGAGTCCTGCTGACTGTAGAACTTCTCTCCCGCTCAAAAGGAGAAAAAAGTTTCTGTACAAATTCCTCACTCATACCGATTCCGTTATCCTTTACCCGGATCTCATATAACTGACGCTCTCGCTGTGTTCCCGGATATTGTTTCAACCGAACAGAAACCATTCCGCCTGCAGGAGTAAACTTGATTGCATTGGATAAAAGATTCAGCAATATCTGATTTAGCCGTGTCTTATCGCAATACACATCCTCATTCATAACATCCATGGCATCCATATAAAGTTCCAGCTGCTTCGCGTGAATCTGCCCACTGATGATCGTCTTCAGGTCATGAAGTACATCCGACAAACTAACCTCTGTTTCTTCCAGATGGATCTTTCCACTCTCAATACGACTCATATCCAGTATATCATTGATCAGTGAAAGCAGATGATTGCTGGATGAAAGAATCTTGCAAGATAATCTCTGACCATTTTCTTGTTATTAATGTTGCTCACAGCCAGTGTCGTAAACCCAATGATAGCGTTCATTGGCGTCCGGATATCATGAGACATGTTAGAAAGAAAAGTACTCTTTGCCTGGTTGGCATTCTCCGCAGCATGGACTGCATCAGAAAGTGCCTGATTCATTTTCTTGTCAGCAGTACGATCCGACATAACCAGTATATATTTCTTATCTCCGTTCACCTCACTACCCATTGCAACACTATGAAACCAGCGTCGTTCTCCTGTTTTCTGATGAACATACTCAAAATCCCATTCCTGCTGTTCATGAACCTGAATCTCCTTTAGATGATCCTTCTTCGGATCTTTCGTATCCTCAGAATGCAGTTCTCCTAAAACAGAAATATCTTTCCGAATCTGTTCTACGGTAATCCCCAACAGTTTTTCTACATTCGGACTGACATAATCTGCCCGATACGTTTTTGCATCCAACATTAAGAATACATCATCTACATTCATTGACAACTTTTGAAACATCTCATCCCTGTACAAGATCTCTGTGTCTTTTTTCTTCAGTCTTACACTGTTTTTTCGTAAAATAAATCCAATAAGGACTGCTGTAATACAAAGCACGACTGCACCCACAAGAAGCATCGTACTAAGTTGCAAAGTGTTCATACTGGCATTGACGATATCTGCCTGGACAAGTCCCAGAAATACCCAGTCCTGAATGCCTGATTTTTCATAAACAAGATAATAATCCTTTTCATCCAGATTTAGTAACATCGCACCTGTATGTCCCTCTTTAAATTTCTTCGAAATTTCAAGGATCTCTTTTTCGGAGATATCTGTATGTTCTCTCAAAATGCCAAAAAAGTTATACACGTTTCCCCATGACTCTAAAGAATGATCGATCACAACACGACCATCTGGATGAAGAACATAACTCTTTGCTTTTCCATTAAACGCAGAGATATCGAGTACATTTACTATATCAGCGTTTTCATAGGCAATAGCAATTGCATCATATTTAAATCCCTGATAACTTCCATGAGCCTTCGGGCTGGCAAAAACAAGCAGCTGGGATTTTCCGGGAACTGCTGCATTGGTTATGATATCATTGCCTTTTTGAATCTCATCTTCAATATTTTCCTGTAATCCAAGATACCCTGTTTCACCTGTTGTCATCTTATAGTTACCGTCAGCTGATAGAAAATAAAAATATAAAAATCCCGCATCTTTCTGCGCTTTATCTATATAATCACGAATTTTGCTTTCACTTGGAGCATCTTGCAGATACTTACTCCACATATGAAGATACGTCAGATTCTTATTTGAGAGTTCCCTTAACATATTATCCGACTGATGGAAAACTTCTGTTAGATGAGAAACACTTTCCTCATATACAGTTTTCGATACAAATCCAAAATATTGAGAAACAGCCAAAACGATTCCAAGAAAGAATGCAAGAAAAGCAATGACCTTGAGTCGTTTTCTCATGATAGGTTTCTCTTTGTTCATATTATGATTCTTAACATCCATTCTTCTCACCTCAGAGTCATATAGTCTTCAGGCTTTGCGAGAACGGCATCACCCTTCAAAACACATTTTGTCCAGGTATCTTTCACCTCTCCATCAAATACAATGTTTTTACCCGCTGGATACGATTCCATATGTTGTGGTGTCGCAAGACAGGTTACAGTAAAAGTATCCTTATCCTGAACTGATTTTCCATTCTTTGTAACTTTACTTAATGTATAACCATCATCCGTTTCCTTAATCTCTACAGAAATACCACTGACCACAGGCAGAGAACCTCTGTTAAATGGATTGAATCCTCCCTGATAGCCTTCTACAAAATTTCTGACCGTCTTTTTCAGCTCCGCTCCGCTCATCTTCCGCTTGTAAGCTGAAAGACCATTTGGCATGATCATATTACCAGCCATTTTTTCCGTATATCCTGCCTTCCGTACACTTCCTGTAAAGCTGTTTCCTGTTGCGATCAAGACATCCGTACCATAGATGTCACGCAAAGTATGTGCCATAACAGAGTATGCTTCATTCCCACCATTGGTATGAAAACGATTGGAATAAGCTTTCTTTGAATCTAACACAATCTTCTCAGAAGCAGATTTCTCTTTCAGGAGCTTTGCATTAAATGACCGGTAAGCCTCTTTGGCATCGTATTTTCCTGAAATCATCTTAGAGACTACATCTTGGGATACACTGAAAAAGTCATTGGATGCGATTCGGATATACATATGATTTTCTTCGATCACAGGTCTGACATCTTTGAGATATTCTGTAAGATGTGTATCTACATCCTGACTATAGCTTAATATATCCTGACCATCATAAACAATCCGGTTCTGTGCATCTTCTGACAGCATTACATTCAACACTTTCATTGCTTTCTGCCGGCGTGTTTCATCCTTTGTCAGGTTACGGTTCAGTGCCACCTGAAAATATGGTGTCGTCATCATCCATTTTTCGCCATTTTGTTGAAAGAATGGAAGAAATGTTGTATCAATGCCCTGATTCTGAAATATTTTTACACCAGAAGAGCTGCCAAAGTACATAGCAAGCTTACCACTTTTATACATCTCCATCACTTTATCATAATCCATATTCAGATCATCTTTGCTCAACCCTGTATCCTGAATGAATTGCTCCATACGTTCAAAAGCCTCCGGCCAGACTTTACTGTCCAAACCCTCTCTCTTTGTATTATCAGGGTTACTATAAACAGTACGCCATTTACGTCCAGCCGCTGTAGACAGCTCTGATGCAGATAGTCCCTGCAGTGTTTCCATGCAAGTATAATCATAAAAATAATCTGCCGTAAATCCACGGATCCCTACCTTATTGAATGCCTGGCAGGCAAAAACAAAACTTTTGTAATCTGTTGGCAGAGGAATATGATACTTTTTGAAAAGGTCTTTGTTAACTACAAACCCATGCGCATCCGCACACACTGGAAGCCAGTTTACACTGCCATCCTGATTCATAAAATTGTTGAGGTATGTATTATAAACAGCACCTGCTGCATTGGTTGTGGAAAGATCCATCAGGCTGTCTTTCAGTGGGTTTGCATCATGCAGTGAAAAACGACAGCAGGTTATGATATCTGGCAATCCGCCATTTTCCTTAAGGAACCGATAGAAATCCAGATCATTGTTGCCTACTACAAATTCAATATTAATGTCTGGAAGCTGTTTCTGAATATATGGTGCATATTTTTCATATAGCTTTGTGCTCCATAAATATACTGTGATCGTATCTTTCTCTTCATTTTTTGCGCTCTTCTTTCCACATCCTGACATAAGTGATATGATGGTCACCATCACCAAAAGTACAGAAATAACTCTATTCCATTTTCTCTTTTTCATTACGAATCCTCCTCTTTGTTTTCCACGAATTCACTGATCACTTTTACTAATAATTTTGCATCTATAGGTTTCGCGATATGTTCATTCATTCCCGATTCTTTTGACTTTAATCTGTCCTCGGTGAACGCATTTGCCGTCATTGCTATGATCGGAACCGTTTTTGCATCATCTCTGTCCAGTGTGCGGATCATCTTTGCTGCTTCATAACCGTTCATGACTGGCATCATAATATCCATTAAGATTACATCAAATTCATCTGATCTGCTTTTTTGGAATATCTCAACAGCTTCCTGACCATTCCATGCTTTCGTCACAGATGCACCTTCATTCTGAATCACAAATTCTGCAATTTCCATATTCAGCTCATTATCTTCCACCAGAAGGATCTTCAGATCTTTTATAGATTTTTCTGATATAGTTTCCTGTTCTTCACGTCGATCAGCATCCTGATCTATTTTAAATGGAATCTTGATCACAAAAGTTGTGCCTTTTTCTTTCTCACTTTCAAACGTGATCGTTCCTCCCATTTTTTCGATCAGTTTTTTTGTGATCGGCATTCCAAGCCCTGTTCCAGAAAATTTTGTACGACTTCCAGTATGCTCCTGTGCAAACGGTTCAAAAAGGCGTTTCTGGAAATCCTTTGTCATACCAATTCCTGTATCCCGGCAGATAAATTCAATCGTCACTCTTCCATCCTGCTCCGATGTAAATTCCTGACAGCTGATGTAGATATATCCGTTTTCTTTATTATATTTTACCGCATTTGACAAAATATTCATCATGATCCGTTTTACATACCCGGGACTTCCGATCAGATTCCAGTGTGTGACTTCTTTTTTCTCCCATACGACCCGGATATTTTGTTCTGCAGCTATTTGTTCGATCACAACAAATACTTCCTTGGAAATATTGCTCAGATTAAATGAAATTTCTTCCAGAACTACTTCGTCCGATTCCAGCTTACTCATATCCAAAACTTCATTGACCAATTCCAGTAACAGATGAGATGTTTCTTTGATCTTTGCCCTGCATTCTGTCTGTTTCTCCATATCATCTGCATAATGCTCTGCCACATCGATCATACCACAGATTCCATTGATCGGTGTCCGGATATCATGGCTCATCCTCTGAAGAAACTCAGTTTTCGCCTCGTTCGCTGCCTCTGCTTTTTTTGCCGATTTCAGAAGTTCTGCTTTATATTTTTCATCTTTTTCCTGTTCCTGTTTCTGATGTGCCAGATTGGTTGTATATATCCAGAACCATAAAAAACTAAGAATGATAAGATAAAGGAATACAACACCTGTTACACTGAGTGGCAGATTACTGAATACCTCTTTATCTGGTAAATACATGTAGATATAATAATCCCTTTGTTTCAGCATGATACCATAGCATCCAGTTCCTTTATTCTTCAGATGAAAGATATGCCGACTATCTGTATGCTTCTTCATTTTCTGAATAATCTCATTGTCTGCGACATCCTGTGCCAATAATTTCTCATCGTTACTGGCAATAATCTTCCCTTTGTCTGCAACGATGATCGTCCCGTCTTTCTCAGTATTGTACCCCTTTAAAAGACTCTGGATCGTCAAAGTATAATTTCTGATAAATCTCGGAGATGTGTAATAGTAAACTGCAACGATCCCTGGGGCATCTTTTCTAGCGCAGGCTGCGATATCGATACGTGATCCATCTCCTCTGGCAATCCGTTCTGAATAAGATCTTTCTTTATATCCTGTGTAATCCATGATGATGTCTTTTTGCAGATAATCAATCATCTCATCCATCAAACCTTCATCCATACTGTATTCACAGACTTTCTTTCCTTCTTCATCCAATACAAGAATACCATCCACCCAGAGTGACTGCAGATTCTCTTTCAGAAACTTTCGGTCTAACTGCTTTCTATTCTTTACTTCCATATCAATATTTATACTCATCTGTCTGGCACTTTCGATCGCACGAAGGAGACTTTTTGATTCTGAAGATTCATTATAATGAGTATAGGTTGAGCACTGTACTTTGACATAGTTTACAATCTCCACCATTCTTTTCTCAGCTTCGTTTTTTCCGTATGAAAAAAACAAAAAATTGCAGTGACAAACATACAGATGCCAAGCAAACCAACAACTATCCAGAATCGTTTTGCTTTTTCTCTTCCATTAATATCCAAGATCATCCACCTCCAAATATTTCTCTGGATCATCCATATATTTTTTTATGATCTTCAGGGAGGTACCATCCTTGTGCATTTCTTCCAGCCTCTGATTCATCTGTTCGCAGATCCCTCTGTCATCATTCTTTGCAAAAGCAGCTCCTATCCCGACGACCATCAATGGTTCCTTCAGAATGCGGAAGCTTGTATCATAATCTTTCATATACTGGACGATGGATTCCTCATGCGCAGCCACAGCATCCACATACCCTTTCCCCAGAAATGTATAGATCAATTCCATGTGTCCAAGACTGATCAGATTGCCAAGTTTGGGAATTCTCTTATCCGTCCGCTTCAGAAAGATACCTTCTGGTTTGCTTGTAGACTGGACTGCAAGGTTCTTTCCTTTCAGATCACTCAGTTTATGAATGTCACTGTTCTCATTTACAGCAACCACCTGGCGGCTTGCTATGTATGGTCCGGCCCAACGATAATCGTTAAGTCGTCCTTCCATGGAAAAACATCCCATGATACAATCAATTTTTCCACTTTCTACCAGCTCTTTTTTCTTTTCCCAATTGATCTGAACGATCTCCGTCCTATACCCCATTCTTCTAAATGCTTCCGTCGCCAGTTCAACATCTATACCTGTCGGGATACCATCCTCATTCAGGAAATTATAAGGCGGATAATTGTCACTTCCAATTTTTATAACAGGGCTTTTTTTTTGTTGGTCAGACACTTTATCTGCCTTATCACATCCTGCCAAAGTTGCCATTAACATAGAAAATATCAATACAACAGTAAAAATTTTTTCATTTTTTTTCATCTTATAACCTCATTTTTATATCTCATCCTTATGAAATAAAACAGCACTGCCAAACAGACAGTGCCTATCATTTTCTACAACCGGCTGCCATTTTACAGGCCCTTTAGCTTTGCGTCACAGACTTTCGTCTGTTTTGCTTAGAATCTTTCTTTAATTATACCATGATAATGTCAGTATCAAAAGTAAAAAATATAAATCTAGCTCCAATAATCCGTCTCGTATTCCAATCCAATATTCCTAGCCTTAAACACTGGATTCTCTCCATTTTTCTTCTGCTTTTCATAATCCTCCAATGCTTTCAGTGCTGTATTTGACAAAATCAAGATCACTGGAATATTGATCAGTGCCATAACTCCCATCAAAACATCTGAAATATTCCAAAGCATAGAAACTTCCATTCCTGCACCAATGAACACAACCAGTGCAGATACTATACGAAATCCTTTCATGAATGTCTTTGATGGCTGTCCTTTGTGGATATAATTTAACAAGTTATCACAATAAAAACAATTCCCAAGAAGTGTTGTAAATGCAAACAATACCATCGCTACTGTGATAAAGAGTGGTCCGAAGTTTCCTAAGGATTCATGCAGTGCTGCCTGTACCCATGGTGCCCCCTGTAATTCTTGCGCAGGGGCGATTCCTGATGACAAACACATCATGGCTGTTGCTGTGCATAAAAGCAGGGTATCAATGAATACGGATAACATCTGTACTAAGCCCTGTTTGATTGGATGACTTACTTGTGCGGATGCAGAAGCATTTGGTGCTGATCCAATACCTGCTTCATTGGAGTACAGACCTCTTCTGATTCCCTGCATCATAGCTGATCCTGCAAATGCACCAAAAATTGCTTTGAAATCAAATGCTTCGCTGATGATCTTTGAAAATACAACTGGCAGATATGCACGGTTGATGATCATAACGATCACAGAGATCAGAATATATGCAACCCCCATAGCTGGCACTAATGTAGATGTTACTTTTACAATTCTTGATCCCCCGCCTAAGAGACACCATCCTGTGATCACTGCAAGAATTCCTCCGATGATCCATGGCGTCCATTTTACATCATAAAATGAGAATCCTGAAAATGTAGATTGTAAATTATAAGATGCGAGCATATTAAATCCAAATGCATACGTTGCGATCATGGAAATACAGAATATGATCGCTAATGGTCTGCAGTGAAGTGCTGCTTCAATGTAATATGCCGGTCCTCCGTAACATTCTCCATCTTTTCCTTTTCTCTTATAAATCTGTGCCAGCGTACTTTCGATCAGTGCGGATGCACTTCCGATGATCGCAATGATCCACATCCAGAATACAGAGCCAAATCCTCCAATGCAGATAGCTGACGATACTCCAATGATATTTCCTGTTCCAACTCGTGATGCGGTAGATACCATTAATGCCTGAAACGATGATACTCCATTTTCATCTTCTGGCTTTTCTACAACGGCTTTGCAGGCATCTTTAAATAATCTCATCTGTGGCAGTTTTGTACGGATCGTAAAATAGATTCCCGCTCCGATCAACAGTATTACTAGCAATTTACTGTACATAAAAGTACTGATGCTGTCAATGATGATTCCTAACATAAATTCTCTCCTTGTACGATATTCTCGTATAATAATCTGGATCAATAGTTACAATTTTTATTGCAGCTACTTTAATTCAACAGAAAAATAGACAGTCCCTGCCTGAGGGACTGCCCATTCATTTTAAAAGTATGCGATTTTACTGTCTGCATCGTTTTTGTATCATATGATATAATCGCGATTCTCAGAATTCTGATAAATGATGAATATCCCGTTTTCCTGCCGTCTGTCGGCAGAAAAGTCCGTTGAACCTTCTTCGTATGGCTTCAGAAGCTTTCGCTGCTGGTTTAAAAACCTATCTGTTATTATAATAACTCATTCGTATTGATTACGCAATTACAATTATCACTTGGCCATGATTTTCTGAGTGCCCCATAGGAGATCAGAAAGTTGGCAAACCAGCCAGCTGGTACAGCGAGCCAGACAAATGCAATACCAAAACGTGGTGCAAAAGTCAAAGCAACGGACAAGCGGATCGCAAGATTTACCATATTAGCAACAAGAAATGGCCGCATGATTCCAAGACCGCGAAGGACTCCATCTGTTGCCATCTTGATTCCCATGAAGGTGAAGAAATAACCGAGCCATCTCATATAATTTCCAGACACCTGATATGCTAAAGCAGTTCCATCTTTCCCAAGAAACAGTGAAGAGATCTGGGTGTGCAATGATTCGATGATCATGAAAGCAAGGATTGCGAAACATATATCTAACACCAATGCAGCATGGTATCCCTTTTTGATACGTTCGATCTTCTTTGCACCAAGATTCTGAGAAACATACGGCGAAACTGCATTACCAATGGATACAAATATCAATGAAAAAACATTTTCTACTCTCATCGTTGCAGAATAACCTGCGAGTGCCTGTGTACCGAATGGATTCACAACTGCCTGTACGATCATCATGCCAATTGACACTGTGGACTGCTGAAGAACTGACGGTACAGCAATTTGAAGCATAGAATGTAACTCCTGTCTGTCAAACCAGTCAAAGCGACTTTCATATCGACGCATCCGGCACAAGAAGATCAAAAGTGACAACACTGCGGAAATCCCCTGTGCAATGAGAGTTGCGAGGGCTGCACCGAACACACCGAGTCCAAGTCCAGCTACCATCCAAAGATCCATCAATATATTTAACATCGATGAGAATATTAAAAGAGCCAACGGTATTTTCGATTCACCGATCGAAGTAAACATTGTTGAAAGAATATTATACATAAACAAAAATGGAAATCCCACAAAATAAACTCTTAGATACAATACCGCTTCATTCAGTATATCAGCAGGTGTTTGTAATACACTCATCATCAAATGAGAAAAACAAAAACCAAAGACACCCAAAAATATACTTAAGACCAGAAAACTGATCAATGATGTTGACACGATCGTTTTCATTTTGCCATAATCTCTAGCTCCAAAATAACGGCTGACAAGCACACCCGCACCTACACCAGCACCCAATGCTATACAAATGAAGACATTCGTAAGGGCAGCACAGGCACCAACAGCTGCAAGTGCAGAAGAGCCTACAAACTGACCGACTATGATTGAATCAGCCATATTATACACTTGTTGAAAGAAGCTGCCAAGGATCATGGGCATTGCAAAAACTGTCAACGCCTTTAAGGGGCGCATCTGTAATCAAATATTCATCTTTTGACATTATCATATTCCTCCATAAGTTTCTTTTTGTTATCTAAAAACACTAACGATCAACTCAAAATGCTTTCGATTCGTTTTTATAAAACCATCTTTTTGTAATTTTGATATCTCCGTAGACATTGCTGCACGATCAATACAAAGATAATCTGCCAATTGCTGTCGGTCAAAAGGAATGTCAAAAGACAACGATGACTGTCTGATAGATTCTGCTGACAAATAAGACAACAGTTTATCTCTTGTCGTTCGCTTGCCGACATGTGTGATCTTGTCGTTCAGGATCAGTATCTTATTGGCCAAGACACTGACCAGATTACGAATTAACTTCTGATGATGTTCACATGCAGTTGGACAGGAAACCAGAAGTCTCTGAACATTTAAAAAAAGTGATCTCACAATCCTCATCTGCTGCCACGCTGACATTCAAAACAGCTCCCGGACTTGCTGCATATGGCTCGCCAAAAAAAGTCACCGGCATGGCATTTTGACAGAATATTCCGGTGTCCCCACAGATCTTCCTGCATAACAAGAACGCAACCCGACACCACAAGTCCCATAACTTCGGTAGAGTCCCCAGCTCTGAAAATATAAGAACCCCGTTTTCTGTAAACTTGTCGTTGCATTTACGCAATGTAATATCGATAGTATCTCATTATCCGTAAGGCCTTTAAAAAAATGGACTGTTTTTTAAAATAGGCAAATATTTTTTCAAAATGATCCCTCCTGTTGGAAATCAAACATACATGTTGCAATTATTATACTATATTTTTACAGAAACCCAAGTTGTATACTATTGACAGAGGATGGAAATGATAAAAAAGATCTTAGAATAAAAGGAGAATATAGTAATGGATAAGAATATGTTTTGTTTTCAGTGTGAACAGACGATCGGATGCAGTGGATGTACAGGAAATTCTGGTGTCTGTGGAAAAACGGCAGATACAGCAAAATTACAGGATGAACTGACAGGTGCGTTGATCGGTCTGGCAAGAGCTGTTGACAGCACAACAAATGTTTCCAAAAAAAACTAGTCAAGTCATAATTGAAAGGACTGTTTACTACAGTTACAAATGTCAATTTTGATAATGCTTCAATTGAAAATATGATACAAAAAGTCAGAGCAGAGAAAGAAAGACTGGCTCCTGATTGCAGCAAATGTCAGTCTCCGTGTGGTAAAACAGATGAATATGATATGCAGCAACTATGGAATGCAGATGAAGATACCCGATCTCTGAAGTCTCTCATTCTCTTTGGCATTCGCGGAATGGCTGCATACGCCTATCATGCAGCTGTTCTGGGTCATGAAGATGATGAAGTGAATCTGTTCTTCTGCGAAGCATTATTTAAGATCGGTTATGAAGAGAACACAGAAACACTGCTTTCTACAGTTCTCAAAGTAGGAGAAATCAATTTGAAGTGTATGGCACTTCTTGACAAGGCAAATACTGAAACCTATGGAACACCAGAACCGACAGAAGTTACACTTACCGTAGAAAAAGGACCATTTATTGTAGTAACTGGTCATGATCTGAAGGATCTGCAACTTTTACTTGAACAGACAAGCGGAAAAGGGATCAACATCTATACTCATGGTGAAATGCTCCCAGCCCATGCCTATCCATTCTTAAAGAAATTTCCTCATCTAAAAGGAAATTTCGGAACCGCATGGCAGAATCAACAGAAAGAATTTGATCATCTTCCCGCTCCGATCCTTTACACTACCAACTGCCTGATGCCTCCAAAAAACAGCTATGCTGACAGAGTGTTTACAACAGAAGTTGTTGCTTTCCCAGGCACTGTTCATATCGATGAGAAAAAAGATTTTACACCAGTTATTGAAAAAGCACTGGAACTAGGTGGTTACAAAGAAGATCAAATCCTCACAGGTATCAACGGTGGTACGAAAGTAACAACTGGTTTTGGTCATGCAGCCATCCTGTCCCATGCAGATACTGTAATAAAAGCTGTAAAATCAGGCGATATCAGCCATTTCTTCCTGGTTGCCGGCTGTGATGGTGCTAAGCCAGGTCGAAATTATTATACAGAATTTGTAAAACAGACACCTTCTGACAGTGTGATCCTCACTCTTGCATGTGGGAAATTCCGTTTCAATGATCTCGATCTGGGAGAAATCGGTGGCCTGCCACGACTGATGGATATTGGCCAGTGCAACGATGCTTATGGTGCAATCCAGGTTGCTGTCGCACTTGCGGATGCATTTGAATGCTCTGTTAATGAGCTTCCGCTTTCCTTCGTTCTTTCCTGGTATGAACAGAAAGCCGTCTGCATCCTGTTAACACTTTTGCATCTGGGTATCAAAAACATCCGTCTTGGTCCTTCTCTTCCAGCGTTCTTATCACCTAACATTCTGAACTTTCTGGTAGAAAATTATGGCATTGGACCTATTACTACCCCGGAAGAGGATATTAAGACACTGATGAATCATCTGTTGGCATAAAGTAAACAGTAATTCCAATTCGAAGGTACAATATTTCTAATATGATGGAGGACATTGGTCTCGAAAAAACAGTTTCTCCCCGCTCCAATATTGGAACAGGGAGAAATTAATATTTCTGTTTTGCATTGTGTTTCCTGTAATCTACAGCTTTTGAATAAATTTAGCAACACCTGAACCTTGAAATTCGGGACTGCTCATAAGCATGGAATATATCATTTTCAACTAAGTGGGTTCTGAACAGTTACGCTTTCTCATAATATTTCGATAAGTTCTCAGATAACATGCTATCCTTAATAATGAACTGTCCTACATCTGATAGACCCACTTCCGGTTCTACATATGCGTCTTCAGCATCTGCATTCATATCTTGCTCCTTCCTGTTATCTCTTGTTGTTTCTTGATGCTTCAAGTATAATGAAATTCATAAAGGAAATAGACGTACAGCATGTGGACTTACCCACCCGATAATCCTCATGTTTTGCGATATACAGGGAGGTTATTCTCATGGGGAAACAATCTACGAGAGAAAATAAGACAATTTATCAGATTTGCCGGGAAGAAGCCGGTCTCACCAGATCAGAAGCCAGCGAAAAAATGACTGCTGTTTCTGATTCTAAAATTGAAAAGTTTGAATATGAAATGCAGGAACCCACACCTTACGATATCATCCAGATGGCTGATGCTTACAAGCGCCCGGATCTCTGCAATTATTACTGCTCTCATAAATGCGAAATCGGTCATCGTTATGTCCCGGAAATCGAAGTTTCCGACTTATCCAATATAATACTGGAAACCATTGCCAGTCTGAATGAGATTAATCCTCTTACTACACGTCTGATCCAGATTGCCCGTGACGGTAAGATCAGCGATGATGAGATCAAGGATTTTGCTTTTATCAGTAACAAACTGGATGAAATTTCTCTGGCAATAGATTCTCTCAATCTCTGGGTTGATAAAACAGCCGGAGAGCAGGGACTAAACATCGAATTGCTCAGAGAAGAAAAAAAGAAACAGAAATAAGTATGAAAAACAAGGCAGCGAACCTATTTATGGTCCACTGCCTCTTTCCTTTACATATGCTGTAACTGGTTTATGATGTATTCCGTTCTGCGGATAGCTTCTTCCACCTGATGTCTGGCATTATTGATTCGATCCTGCACCATCCAATCCACAACAAATCCA
>ENA-OQBD01000512-OQBD01000512.1-human-gut-metagenome-genome-assembly--contig:-NODE-512-length-20750-cov-4.395966_pt1 | contig 20750 bp, 22 predicted proteins | sample MGYA00242742_ERZ504543 | MGnify/ENA primary metagenome ERZ504543 (study PRJEB26092, sample SAMD00036239) | human gut metagenome | host: Homo sapiens | study: EMG produced TPA metagenomics assembly of...
TTGCTTAGGATCTCCGAGATGCGGCGCTTGATGGTGCCCTCGCTCATAAACAGCTCGGCCGCGATCTCGCGGCGGCTCTTGCCCTCGCAGGCAAGGCGCAAAATCGACAGCTCGACATCGTCGAGCGGAGTGTCTCAAGCAGCGAAATGGAAGAGGTAAGTGCTGCAAGTAACACTAAAATAAAGAATACTGCTGCAATAACACTTGAAAAAGCCATACTGTTAAATACTTTTGGAAGCATCACAAACATCAAAGACGGACCTTTTGCAAGCATGGATGAATCTCCGTTTGAGAATACAAACACAGCTGGTACGATCATAAGTCCTGCAAGGAAAGCAACCCCTGTATCAAAAATCTCAACCTGTGTGACTGATTTCTCAAGGTCAGCTTTCTTTGGCATATATGATCCGAATGTGATCATAATACCCATAGCAAGGGACATCGAATAAAACAACTGTCCAAGTGCAGCTAAGATCGTTGTCGGACCAAATCCTTTTAAACTTGGTTTTAAATAATATGCAACTCCAGCCATCGCCCCTGGTCTTGTGATACAGAATAAAGAAACTCCGATCAACAAGACGATCAAAACTGGCATCATGATCGTGCTGACACGTTCTACTCCGCCTTTGACTCCTCCTGCAACAACCACTGTTGTAGCGATCAGGAAAACAAGAACACAGATCATAGGTTCCGCTGATTTGCTGATAAACCCTGTAAAGAATGTATCAGAGGCGGCATTATGAATCCCTCCCTGAAGCGATACCAGTGCATATTTTGTAACCCATCCACCGATAACACAGTAGTACGGGAAGATAATAAACGGAATGATCGTTGTAAGATATCCGATAAATGTATGCTTCTTGCTAAAGTGTCCAAATGCACGGATCGCGCTGGTTCCTGCCTTTCTTCCAAGGGCAACTTCTGTGATCATCAGTGAAAATCCAAATGTTAATGTAAGGATCAGATAAGTTAATAAAAATGTTCCTCCGCCATACTTGGCTGCAAGATATGGAAATCTCCAGATATTCCCAAGACCTACGGCAGACCCAGCCGTTGCAAGAACGAATCCTAAACGGCTCGAGAATCCACTTCTTTCATTACTCATAATATTAAGTACCTTCTTTCATATATATTCAGATACGTAAGGATATGTATCTGGCTCTGCCGGAGATCTTAGATATGAATCCTGCATGGCAGGATTCCCAGCCTGGATGCTGAATTCTATTTAGATGACGTCCACATCTTCTCCGGCAAGGACGGCATTCATATTACGTACAGAACACATCTTTCCACACATTGTACATGTATCTTCTCTCTCTGGTGTTGATTCTGCACGGTATCTTCTTGCCTTTTCAGGATCAAGAGCAAGTTCGAACTGTTTCTCCCAGTCAAGTTTCTGTCTCGCAGCCGCCATCTGGTTATCCCAATCCATAGCGCCTTTTACACCTTTGGCAATATCTGCTGCATGTGCTGCGATCTTAGAAGCCATGATTCCTTCTTTCACATCATCGACATTTGGAAGACGCAGATGTTCTGCTGGTGTTACATAACATAAGAAGCTTGCTCCAGAAGCTGCAGCGATCGCTCCACCAATTGCAGATGTGATATGGTCATATCCAGGTGCAATATCTGTTACCAGAGGTCCAAGAACATAAATGGTGCTCCATGACAGATTGTCTGCTGAATCTTCATATTTGCCTGAATCTGGTCCATTGGCATATGTCCAGGTCCTTCGATCATAACCTGTACATCCTTCTTCCATGCACGTGCTGTTAATTCTCCTAATGTTACTAATTCTTCGATCTGTGAAATGTCACTTGCATCAGCAAGGCATCCTGGACGACATGCATCGCCAAGACTTAACGTTACATCATATTCGTTACAGATATCAAGAATTTCATCATAGTATTCGAAGAATGGATTCTCATTACCTGTTGCTTCCATCCATGCAAAGATCAGAGAACCTCCACGAGACACAATGTTCATCTTACGTTTCATTGCCTTAAAACGTTCCGCTGTGTTTCGGTTGATTCCACAATGGATCGTCATAAAATCTACACCATCTTCTGCATGCATCTTAAAAACATCAATCCATTCACGAGATGTGATATCCTTTAATGCTTTATTGTAATAAACAATCGCATCATAAATAGGTACGGTACCAAGGATCGCTGGACATTCATCGACAAGTTTCTTACGAAATACATGAGTATGTCCAAAAGAAGAAAGATCCATGATAGCTTCTGCACCCATCTCTACGGCTTTATTAACTTTCTCCATCTCAACATCTAAGTTTAAACAGTCTCTGGATGTTCCAAGGTTTACATTGATCTTTGTCTTCAAAGAATTCCCGATTCCAAATGGTTTTAAACACTTGTGGTTCTTGTTTGCAGGGATGACAATAGTTCCAGCTGCGACTTCTGCCATAAGATCTTTCACGTCAATTCCTTCATAAGCAGCAACTGCTTCCATCTCTTTCGTTACAATTCCCTGTCTTGCTGCGTTCATCTGTGTTGTGTACTTCATGATTGAAAACCTCCAAAATATAAGATTTTGGGAGACTCTTATTCGGTTTTGTTTATTTTATCATCATTCTGTCTTGTTGAGATAAAAAAAGACAAACTTTAAAAAGCCTGTGATGCTGCTTTACAGTTCGTCTTGTATTCATAGCATCCAAATCCCTACGACGGCATTATCCGTATCAGGTCCATGGTCGAAACTCTCGTTTCCTCTCAGCTAAGGTATCACCTTTTAAGCTCCCATTTCAGTTACATCAATATTGTACCATCCTAAAAGGCAGATAGCAAGAATTTTGTATCCTTGTTATCTGCCTTTTGTACTTCTTTATCTTTATATTTTTCTTTTATTTTACTGGTCTGGCGATCGCTGCAACTTTGCGGTACCATGGATAGCTGTAAGACACACTGCTTCCATCTGCATGTACGATCGTGTCATTTCCAACATACATGGCGATATGGTCGATATTTTTATATCTTCCATTCTTTCCACTTCGTTTACGGTAAAAGATTAGATCTCCCGGAAGTAATCTGTCTGATTTTCCGTTATATGTAGAAAGTTTTAATAATTTCTTCTTTTTTCCACACCATTTCGCAATATCTGCAGCTGTTGGTGCATAACTCTTGCTTCCAAAATTTCACACCATATGGTTTATAAGATTTCCACACAAAAGAACTGCAATCTACATAACCTTTCCGCATTCGTTTTGCCTGGCTGTATGTTGGTTTTGTTCTTGCAGATTGCTTGAGCTTTACTGACTCCTTTGTATACTTTGGATTTTAAGATGTAAATATTGAAAGACACACTCGCATTATCCGCACTGATCGTTAAGGTTGTTCTTCCGTATTTTTTTCCTTTTGTTGATCCGTTTGATGATACAGATGCATATTTTGTATTTCCAACTTTATATATAATTGGTGTATATCCGCTGGCTCCTGATACTTTATAAGATACTTTTTGCCCTTTTTTGCAGAATACAACTCGCTCTATATTGTGGATCTGTGCATTTTACAGTTGCTTCCAAACAAATTCCATCTACATATACGTATATCTTTCTGGTTTGTTTTGCGTATCCGTAAAATGTCCCATCATCCGATACATAAAAATTATGGTTATTATCTGCTCGATAGATAATGCGTTCTTGCCCATTCGTCGAATTGCCTTCTAATTCAACTTTCCCTTCGTTATAAAGAACCGTTGCAAGTTTGTTATTCTTTAATCTCGGATTGGAAATCTGGATATGCATTTCTTTTGTTTCAATACTTTGATCTTCTGTTCCTTCATCTGTTATGATATTTAATCGGACTGTTGCATCTCCTGTGGATCTTCCTGTAATCCTTGCAGTCTTCTGATCTGCTGATACCTCCATCGCAATATGATCATTTCCATTGACGATCTGCCAGTTATATTTCAGGTTATCTCCATAATCATAAGAATCGTTATATTTTAATGAAATATTTCCGCCAACAGCAACACCTACATTGATGCCAGAATCATAGAAATCAATATCATATGTTGCTGCTTCTTCCGGTGAATCGTATCCGCCCCATAAATTATACCCTGCTTTGTTTATCTTATTCGTTATCTTTCCCATGCCAGTCTTACTTGCTGCTGATACGGGCATAATCTGAATCGATAACATTCCTATAAGAGCTGAAAGCGTACATACACACAGCTTTTTCATCACTTTTTTCACTTTATTTCTCCCCATTTATCTTGTTTCTCTTAATGTATATTCGACTATTTATAAAATTTAATTCATTACATTGACTGGTTTTCCTTCCATCCAACATTTCACATTATCAAAATCAATGATCGCACGTTTTACCAATGCTTCTTTTGTTGCAAATGCAACGTGTGGTGTCGCGATCAGATTCTTTGCATGTAAGAGTGGATGATCTTTTGATACCGGCGGTTCATTCTCAAAGACATCAACGGCTGCTCCTGCAATCTTACCGTTATTGAGTGCTTCAGCTAATGCTTCACTATCAACAACCGGACCTCTTGCCGTGTTGATCAAAACTGCATCTGGTTTCATCAATGCGATTTCATCTTTACCGATCAAACCTTTTGTTGATTCATTTAAAGGTACATGCAATGAAATGATATCACAACTATATAAAAGTTCTTCTAACCCTACAAATTGAATTCCTGGAAGATCTTTTACTGTCCTTGAATATGCGTAAACTTCACATCCAAATGCCTGGGCGATCTTCGCAACTCTGGTTCCGATTGCTCCGGTTCCGATCACACCGAATTTCTTTCCTTCCAATTCAAATCCAACCAGACCATCCTTGGTTCCTTCTTCTCGGACTACCTGATCGCAGGAAATGATATTTCGATATAGTGAGATCAAAAGTCCAAAGACAAGGTCTGAAACTGCAGCATTTGAATAGCCTGCACAGTTGCATACTGTGATTCCCTGTTCTTTGCATGCATCCATCGCAATATGATCGATCCCTGTAAACGCTACCGCCAGCATCTTAAGGTTTTTGCAACCTTTGATGACTTCAGCATTCAATGGCAGGTTTGCAACCATAATAATGTCCGCATCCTTTCCACGTTCGATCAGGCTTTCTGTGTCAGTTACTTTGGTCTGATAAGATACGATCTCGACAGAATCTAGCAATGCTTTATGTGCGATTTCCATCAATTTCTCTTCTTCCACACCTAGTGGTTCAATAATTACTAATTTCATAATTGTCGAATACTCCTTTCGTATGATTTTACTCTCCTATTCTATCATCAAATATACGATTATAAAAGCTTAGAAATATTTTATTTCATAGAGGATTCCATCGAAGTTTCTTATGATCCATATAAAGTAAAAAAACTGCCACACTAGTTTCCACCAATGTGACAGTTTCATATACTTTATAGAAAATCTACTGGAGTAAATCTCTTAATTATTTAAGAGTTACTTTAGCTCCCTGTTCTTCTAATTTAGCTTTGATGTCTTCAGCTTCTGCTTTAGATGCACCTTCTTTAATTACTTTAGGAGCTCCATCAACTAATTCTTTAGCTTCTTTTAATCCTAATCCTGTTACTTCACGAACAGCTTTGATGACTTTAACTTTAGCTCCACCAACTTCTGTTAATTCTACGTCGAATTCGTCTTTTTCTTCTGCTCCACCTTCAGCTCCAGCTGCTGCTACTACAACACCTGCTGCTGCAGATACTCCAAATTCTTCTTCACAAGCTTTTACTAAATCGTTTAATTCTAATACTGATAAACCTTTGATAACTTCAATAATTTCCTGAGTTGTCATTATAATTTCCTCCTAATATTTTAAATTTACTGATAACTGATCTTACTCAGCTGCAGCCCCTTCTCCGTCTTTTTCAGCGATCTGCTTAATAACACGAGCAAAGTTTGTAATTGGGGACTGAATGCTTCCAAGGAATTTCGCAAGTAATTCGTCTCTTGATGGGATGCTTGCGATAACCTGGATACCATCTTTGTCATAGAATGTTCCTTCTACAACACCAGATTTCATTTCTAATACTTCGATGTTCTTAGCGTGTTTTGCAAGGATTCTTGCAGGAGCTGTAGCATCTGTTTTAGAAACAGCGATTGCTGTAGGTCCTTTTAAATCATCAGCTAATGCTTCAAATTCTGTTCCCTGGATTGCAAAACGAATCATTGTATTCTTATATACTTTGTATTCTACATCAGCTTCTCTTAATTCTTTACGCATTGCTGTATCCTGTTCTACAGTGATTCCGCGGTAAGAAACTAATACTGCTGACTGAGCATCTGTAAGTAATTCTTTAATTTCGTTTACTACTGGTTGTTTTAACTCAACTTTTGCCATTGAAATGGTGCACCTCCTTGATTTATTTTGTGTACCACCGCACATATAAAAAGAAAACTCTATATCCGCACAGACATAGAGTGTTAATTAGCATATTCACTAATACTCTCCTCGGCAGGTTGTTCTACGTTGCGCCTTGCGGCACCTGCTGTCTTCGGCAGTAATACTTTACATATAATACACGACATTTATATATATGTCAAATGTTTTTTTACATTTTTTTGAAATGTTTTTATTTTTATGCAATTCCCATATGGCAACATAGGATTTTGCATAAATCTGGGGTCAGACTACATGAGACTGACCCCGCTTAAAGTTAAATATTAAGCAAATTTTGTTGTATCAATTTTCACTCCAGGTCCCATTGTAGAAGTAATTGTTACGTTTCTAAAATACTGACCTTTTGCTGCTGCAGGTTTTGCTTTTACGATTGCATCGATTAACGTCTGGAAGTTGTCCGCTAACTGTTCTTCTGTGAAAGAAGCTTTTCCAACTGGTACATGAATGATGTTGGATTTATCTAATCTATATTCGATCTTACCTGCTTTGATTTCTTTAATGGCATTCGCAACGTCCATTGTTACAGTTCCGGCTTTAGGGTTAGGCATTAAACCTTTAGGTCCTAAGTCACGTCCTAAACGACCTACTACACCCATCATGTCTGGAGTAGCTACTACTACGTCGAAGTCATACCAGTTTTCTTTCTGGATCTTAGGAATTAATTCTTCTGCTCCTACGAATTCTGCTCCTGCTGCTTTCGCTTCTTCAGCTTTTGCATCTTTAGCGAATACAAGAACTTTAACTTCTTTACCAGTTCCGTGTGGAAGTACAACTGCTCCACGGATCTGCTGGTCTGCCTGACGTCCATCTACACCAAGACGGATATGTGCTTCGATTGTTTCGTCAAATTTAGCGTTTGCTAATTTTTTTACTAAAGCAACTGCTTCCTGTGGATCATAATTGTTTGTTCTGTCCACTAATTTTGTAAGCTCTGCGTATCTCTTACCTTTTTTCATTCTAAAATACCTCCTGTGGTAATATCGGGAGTTCACCCTCCCACTTTCGTTTCAAATTTGTGACTACTCTTCTACTGTGATTCCCATACTTCTTGCAGTACCAGCGATCATGCTCATTGCTGCTTCGATAGAAGCTGCGTTTAAGTCTTTCATCTTTGTTTCAGCGATCTGCTGAAGATCTGCTTTAGAAATAGTAGCTACTTTAGTTCTGTTAGGTTCTCCTGATCCAGACTGGATTTTGCAAGCTTTCTTTAATAAAACTGCTGCTGGTGGAGTCTTTGTGATGAAGCTGAAGCTTCTATCCTGATATACAGTGATTACTACAGGGATGATCATGTCTCCCTGATCAGCTGTTCTTGCGTTAAATTCTTTTGTAAACTGTACAATGTTTACTCCGTGCTGTCCAAGTGCTGGTCCAACGGGTGGTGCTGGTGTTGCCTTTCCTGCTGGAATCTGAAGTTTGATATAACCTTCTACTTTCTTTGCCATAATCGTTAACCTCCTGATTATTGTGGTAATTACGGGATAGCCCTCCCACTTTGTTTCAAATAAGATTCTCTATTCTTATTCTTCGTTACGCTTTCTTAATATCTAAGAAATCAATTTCTACTGAAGTTGCTCTTCCGAACATCTCGACTTCAATAGTTACTGTCTGTTTGCTTTCATTGATTGCAGTAACCGCACTTGTTGTTCCTTCCCAAGCACCGGAAGTCACAACGATCATATCACCAACTTCGATATCAAGTTCAATCTTCTCTCTTGCTGGTGTTTCTTGCTGTTCTCCTCCAATCTGGATTCCTAATGGTTTCATCTCTGCAGGAGTCAGCGGTACTGGTTTTGATCCAGGTCCTACGAATCCTGTAACACCTCTTGTGTTACGAACCACATACCATGTGTCGTCGTTCATGATCATATGGATCAGAACATAACCTGGGAACATTTTTCTTGAAACTTGTTTCTTCACACCGTTTCTCATCTCTACCACGTCTTCAAGTGGTACGCGGACTTCCAAGATCTCATCCTGAAGCTTACGGTTCTCGATGGTTTTCTCAATATCCACTTTTACTTTATTCTCATAACCTGAGTAGGTGTGAACAACATACCAATTTGCCTCTGCCATAAAATCTCCTTACTTCTATCCAACCAATGCCTGAATTCCATACTGGATTCCAACATCAAGAACTGCAACAATGACTCCGATAATAATAGCACAGATCACTACAACTGCTGTTTCTTTTGCAATTCTTTCTTTCGTTGGCCAGATAATTCTGTTAAATTCAGCTTTTAACTCTTTGAACCAACTTGTTTTCTTTGCTTTGTTAGTTTTCTCCATGTTTTCACTTCCTTTTCTCTCAAAGGGAATTACCGGAAATTATTTTGTTTCTTTGTGTAATGTGTGAGTTTTACAGAATTTGCAGTATTTCTTTGTTTCCATGCGTTCAGGATGTGTTTTCTTATCCTTTGTCATGTTGTAATTACGCTGTTTACATTCTGTACATTCTAATGTTACTCTTGTGCGCACAACTTCCACCTCCATTTTGTTTGTTGTTTAATTAAAATAAGGCATAAAAAAAAGACCTTCTTCCAACGCTAAAGTCTAGCGTGTTTATCATATCATCCATATGTTGGTCCGTCAATAGATTTTTCGTTTTTTTTACAATACAATTCTTGTTTCTTTACATATTAAAACGAAATAATACCGCATCAACATCTCGGCTGATACGGTACTTATTTTCAAAAAGAGAGGATTAAAAATATATATGAAAAACTATGTCTTTATTATATCAAGGATCCTCTCTTCATTCAATATTCTGTTTCTAAACATTTCTAAAGAAAGTATAAACAAATATGAAGGAATTATTATTTAGTGTATTTTACCTGATTATCCATCTTGTACCTTTGGATCCTTTTTTGATCTTAATATAGTAAGTTCCTTTTTTTTGCCTTTCCATAGATACGGAAACCTTTTGATATTGTTTTATTTTTTAATCTTGCTGCTCCTGTGACTGTTACAGAAATCTTGCTTCTATTTCCAAGTCCTGTGATATCGATATATGTCATTCCAGTCTTCTTAACTTTGATCTTATACCAGTGTGTTTTACTTGTACTTTCATTAGACAAGAATACCTGCTTCTTGGATTTCTTACGCTTGATCTCTTTTGCTTTTTTCTTAGATGTTCCATAACTGTCAGATGCTTTTTGATTTGCATTGATGAAATAAAGGATCTCTCCAGATGCCGCATTTGCAACGACACGATAAGTCCCTGCAGCAAGTCCTGTTGTTACTACATAGTTATTTTTTGCTGCACCAGATAATCCGGTTGCTACAGTTTTCCATGTCTTTCCACTTAATTTCTGAACAGAATATGTAACACTAGACACATTTCCCGCTGCATTTTCTTTATAAACTGCGATCGCTGCAACTCCTCTTTTGGCTACTTTAAACTGCTGATATGTAGCTGCTCCAGTACTTGCACTTGCGATTACATTATTCCCTCCAAAAGTTCTGTTATTCTGGCTTGATATCACTGCTGCTCCAAATGCTGCAACCACTGGTGTATTTGCATTCTCACATGCTGTTTCAAGGTATAATGCATATGTTCCTGCTTTGACTGCACCAGCCCAGATCGCCTTTCCATTATTTGTCTGTGGAAGTGTCATAGCCGGATTTCCATCATAACACAGTTTTAAACGTCCACCATCTACTCCTGCGACCTGTGTTGCATATGGGATAACAACCGTTCCATCAATTCCTACACGAACTGTTCCTACTTTCACATATTCATTTGCATCACTATATCCTTGATACAATATCATTTCCTGGCTTGCCTGCCATTTATTTGACAGCGTATCAAAATCAGACAGCGTGTAAACATTCGTTGCATTTAACTGCACTGCCGCTGCAGATGCTTTTGTCTGTTTTGCTCTTACTCTTTGTACTGCTGTGATCGCAGGAAGTTTGCTGTGAATACTTTCTGTTTTGGTTTTTGCTCCTACCAGTACAGTCCCTGTCATCATTGCAAATGACAACGCTATACATAACGTTCTCTTTAAAAATTTAACCATATTACATCTCCTCGTATAATATCTTTTAGATACATAAATACATGTATCTAGTTACCAAATAAATATTGTTCAATAGGCTTAGCAAAGCCCATGATATAATTGTCCTAGTGTCAATCAGGTAATAGTTCTTTTTCTCCCTGTTGAACCAGTAATGGTTGCTTCATAAATAGTCTGTTCCCCTGACATGGAAGTTAGCTTCAAACCGGCTGGCTGTTTGCTTAAGTACATGGACTACCATCTAGCAGTGTGGTTTCGCATCTGTCCATCTTAAGCTGGATTCTTATATGCGAGGGTGTCGATGCTCCATGATCATGGGTTTTACCAAGCCGATTGAACACTTTAATCTACAACGAAAGAAGGTGATTACAATGAACACACTTTACGTCGGTATTGATGTAAGCAGCAAATCCAATGTCATTTACTTAATGCTTCCAAATGGTGATAAGCACAGTAATTTTTCTGTTGCAAACTCACACGAAGGTTCCACCCAGTTGGTAAAAAGAATTCTTTCTGCTTTAACTTCACATTCCCTTGACACGGTTCTAATCGGTCTTGAAGCAACCTCTGTTTATGGAGACAATCTCGTGTACTTCTTAAGAGAAGATGCCACTCTGGCGCCGTTTAACAGAAAGATTCATGTCCTCAATCCTAAGCAGGTCAAAAAGTTTCATGACGCTTATAATGACCTTCCAAAGAATGATTATGTGGACTCTTTTGTTATTGCCGACTGCCTGCGTTTCGGTAGAATCAACAAAGAGGTATATATGGGAGACTATCGTTACAAAGCTCTCCAGAACCTCACTCGGGCACGTTTCTTCGCTGTTCAAAATCTGGTAAAAGAAAAGCAGCGATTTATGAATGTGCTGTTCAAGAAGTATTCTACTATGACGCAGGAGAAAGGTCTTCAGCGATACCTTCAGCACTACCGCCCTTGCTGTCTACGATGAATTTGAATCCGCAGAAGCACTGGCAAATATGGACTTACATGAGCTTACTGACTTTATCATTGAAAAAGGAAAGAATCGTTTTCCTGATCCTGATGCAGTAGCCAAAGCCATACAGAAAGCTGCCCGCAGTTCTTACCGTTACCAAAAACGGTAAATGATTCTGTCAATCAGGTGCTTTCCATATCCATAACCTCCATGAAGGCATTGGAATCTCAAATAAAAGAGTTCGATAAAGCTATTAAAGCCCAAATGGACTCTTGCCAAACGTATTGATATCCATTCCGGGTATCGGACCTGTTTATTCAGCCGGAATCATGGCTGAAATCGGCGATATCAATCGTTTTAACAGTCAGGCTGCTCTTGCAAATATGCAGGACTTGCCTGGAAGCAACACCAGTCCGGTGGCTTCGAGTCCGAAGTTACACGGCTCATTCCATCCGGCAACCGATTTTTAAAGTATTATCTGTGTGAAGCTGCATTTTCTCTTGTAAGATGCGACAAGGAATACAGCGACTTCTACCGCCTCAAATATAAAGAGGTAAACAGATGCCAACACAAACGTGCACTCGCATTAACTGCCCGTAAATTTGTGCGCTTAGTCTTTCGACTGCTGAAAGACAATCGCCTATACTGTCCAGCAAAGTAGATTCCATCTACTTGCTGATGAGCTACGCCCTGTTCATTTTTAAAAATTTGAACGACAGGGCTTAGGTGGATGTTTTTGTCTTCATGAGATATATACAAAAATATATGTTTTTTGTGTTATTTATCTCTTGACATCACACCGCTGGACTATTTATATACATATGCACTGGCTACAGTTGATACGTCACTGGAATATGTTTTGTTTCCAAATTTAACTTTTGGAGCCACCTGAACATAATATGTTCCTTTTTTAAATTTTTTGCTTTCCGTTTTTTGTAATCTGGAAAGAATAGCTCTTCTTTTTAGAAACCTTGACTGTTTTTACTTTTTAAATCCGGATTTTGACTTCTTTGATACAGAAACTGTATACTGTTTTAATTCCCGTTCCCTTTTTTCAGAACTACTTTGATCCCTTTTTTCTTGTTTGTTGTCTTTCCTGAAATAGATGGCATTGCGAAGTAGCGATAATTACTCCATCTTCCATAGTATGTCTGATTGTTGCTTCTGTTTGTATAGTAGTATCTTGCACGATATTTATACGCCATATTTTTTGACACGTTCATAGACTCATAACCCATAGATGTTGATGTCTTAGATAGTACTCTTTTATTCTTTGCATTGTATACTTCCAGCTGTACTCCTGTTGCCATCTCAGGTTTATTAACCTTAAATGCTACCTTCTTAATATTAGCGTATGCTGCTGTGATCCCAAAATTATTCTTCGCTACATCGGCAGGCGTTGTGTTAACATAAACACTGTCAACTGACCAGTTATATGTTTTTCCTGTGGCAAGACTTGTAAGTCTGTATCCCAGTCTGATATATCCTGAATATCCTTTTGTTGCCTGAACTGTTACCTGCGTTGTATTTGCAGAACCCTGCCAAATGCTTCTCTGAGTTCCAATTTCCTCAAGATAATAGCCATCCACTCTATATCCATTCAAACTCTGTGGAGTCCACTGAATCGTAATGCTGTTATCATTAAATCCAGCCATCCATACCTTTCCTGCTGCCTTTGCATCCTTAGGCGATACAATGATCACTGCTGCCAGCAATAAAACACTAAATATTACTTTTTTCAAATTCTTTCCCATACTTTTTCCTCCTTTTCGTATGTGATTACTTTTTTCGTATGTGATTACTTATCTATTATCCACCTTCTCTGGATAAAGATCATGATTTGAAAGTCTGTTCCATGCAACATCTTCCCATTTTGTTCCTGGTCTTCCGTAGTTGCAGTATGGATCAATGGAGATTCCTCCTCTTGGAGTGAATTTACCCCATACTTCAATGTATTTTGGATCCATCAGCTTGATCAGATCTTTCATAATGATATTCATGCAGTCTTCGTGAAAATCTCCATGATTTCGGAAGCTGTATAAATACAATTTTAATGATTTACTTTCTACCATGCGCTCTCCTGGCACATAAGAAATGTAAATCGTTGCAAAATCCGGCTGTCCTGTGATCGGACATAGACTTGTGAATTCTGGTGCATTAAATTTGACAAAATAATCATTCTCTGGATGTTTATTCTCAAATGTTTCTAACACCTCCGGTGCATAATCATCTGGGTATTTTGTTTTCTGGTTTCCTAATAACGTAATTCCTTCTAATTCTTGGCTCTTTCTGCCACTCATTGTATTTTCCTCTCTTTCAAATTTTCATTGCCTAAAGTATATCTTAGGACTTTTTGCCTGTTTGGGTGTTTTGCCCCCCCCTTGGAAATTTTTTCCGACTGAAGAAGTTCTTTGTAGTCTTCCATCGACAATGGTTTCGAATACCAATATCCCTGAATCTCATCACAGCCGATCTGTCTTAATATTTCAATCTGCTCATCTGTTTCTACACCTTCACAGATTATCTGATATCCTAGATTCCGAATCATATCGATCAAATGTTTCAGGAAATAGATTCCACGGTCTGTTTCTAAGCAGCTGGTAATAAATCCTCGATCGATCTTGATCACATCAACTGGGATATCAACGATCGTATTCAGGACAGAATATCCGCTTCCAAAATCATCCATCGCTGTCTTAATCCCATGTAACTGAAAAGAGTCAAATAATTTTCTAACACTTTCATATTCAGACACAACTGCTGTCTCAGTAAGTTCAATCTCAACCATTGTTGGATCAACACTATATTTCTTCAAAATATTTATATAAGTGTTGATCGTCTGCGGATCAGATGCATGGAGACTAGATGCATTGATCGATATCGGCACCTGTTCTCTTCCTGCTTTTAGATTCTCTGCAATGAATTCTACAACTGTCTCAAAGACATAGAAGTCAAGTTCTATGATCTTTCCATTATTTTCATAAACTGGAATAAATGCATTGGGACTTAAAACGGTTCCGTTATCTCTCTCCCAGCGCACCAATGCTTCCTCACCTATGATCTCATGACTTTTTATGGAATATTGGGGCTGAAAATATACTTTGAACTGTTTTTGTTCCATCGCTTCCTTCATATCATTGACGATCTCATTTTCCAACTCACGTTGTTTCTGCATCTCATCGTCATAAAATCTTACGCTGCCTTTTTCTCCACCTTTCACTTTCTGTCTCACATAGTTTGCCGCATCGATCGCATAGGAAGTGCTCCTGCATTCTGGTGTCACATAATAGATTCCTGTTCTCAATACCACGTTGGATTTTGGGAACTTCTCCTTCTGCCGCAGCATAAATTCTTCATTGATCTTTTCTGTTTCTTCAATGATCGCTTGATATTCATCCTTCTCATGGCTAGCTGTACGAAACATTAAAAACTGATCCGATACAACTCTTGTAAAGTACAGATTATGTTTTTCTTCTGTTTTTCCAATAATGAAACTGCAAAAATCCTTTAATACCTGATCTCCTAGAGTATATCCATACTTATAATTAAAATATTTAAAATTTTCAAAATCCATATATATCATCATGTAATCACTTGTCTTATTTGCAAGAATGATACGTTCCACTTCCTCATGAAATCTTCCAAATGAGATCAAACCTGTCAGCGTATCATGCTCCATTCGTGTGATCGCTCCCTGATAGACATGATTCATCACCTGATTCTTGGCAAAATGTGCGGAGATAATCTTCGTTACTTCGGATAACTGCTTCAACATCTCGTTTGACCAGCTTCTCTTCTCCTTACACACAGCATATGTGATCGCTCCCGTATAGCGTCCTTCACAATACATTGCAACACTTACGATTGTCTTTGCCTCTCCCTGTATCAGGATCTTCGTTGCTGATTCGGAATATCGTTGCATATGATCATGCTGTAAAACAAGCACCCCATTCTCATCAAAATCATTAAATACTGTGAGAAAATCCTCTTTATCAAAATGTCTGACCGTCTCTAAAACCTTCGGAATTCCTTCTCTGTTCCATTGATAATCAGAATATATCTCTCGAGCCTTGATATCTGTCTGCACGATCGTGATACGATCAAGTTCCAGACGAACTCCGATCACTTTCAGTAATAAATGTATCGCCACTTCAAAATTGCTGGTTCTCTCGAAGATTTCAAAAGCTGTAGCAACAATATCATTCTGAAAATATCTTGCTTCCAGCATCTCTTCCTGTTTCTCTTGTTCAGCGATCATGGATGAAAAATGCTGCAGGCTGTCACAGTAAACATAACAGTTCTTTCCCCGCTCTTTTGCTTTATATAAGGCAATGTCCGCATTCTCAAACAGTTGGTCATAGGTATAACCTGATACATTCTCTGGAAGATAACAACATCCTGCACTACATGTGATCGTACAACCTGTCTTCCCGAATTGAAGATTCCTGATCTTCTGCATCAGCTCCACATTCTTCCTAACCAACTCAATGTTCAAGATATCTTTTACAAAAATAACGAATTCATCCCCACCAGCTCTCATTAAAATACTATCGTTATCTCTAAATACTTCTTTCAACAGCATCGCCAAACGGGCTAGAACTTTATCTCCAAATAAATGGCCATAATTGTCATTCACCAATTTAAAACTATCCACATCTAATACGATCATTCCACACGAATCGAAAGGCTTCTTATGATTCAGATATTTGTTAATACATTTTTTCCCATACACCTGATTATAAAGCCCTGTCAAAGAGTCTTTCCTCGCTCTTTCTTTGAGCTTCTTCTCTTGTTTTCTTTGTTCTGTGATATCCCTTGTACTTCCTATCAAAGTCAGCTTTCCATCTTCATTCACGATCTTCATAAACTCGAGTACCGAATATTTAATATCCCCATCTTCCCCAAACTCACGGATCTCTATCGTTGCTTCTTTTGCTTCCTTATAAAGCTGTTTTACCTTTTCTCGGTCTTCTGGATAAATCTTGCTTTTGTCGTCTATGTAGTCCATATATCCAGCTATCGTTTTCTCGATATGGAATTTTTCATCATAGACTACAAGTGTATCTTCATCCACAAGATATTCAAATATCTTAATCCGAGAATTCTTTAAAACTATTGCCAGTTTCTCTATTTGTTTTCTATCGACTTTTGGTATTTCCATATCCAATTATTTCTCCCATTGTATTGCTATTTCCCTATTACTCAAATTATACAATGAAACGCTTGGAAACACAATCTTAATCATTCCCTTTTTTTCTTTTATTGACTTTTTGTTTCATTTATTTATAATGAATGTATAAGTGCATATTCATTCTGAAGCCAAGGATTTCCTGATGCCAAGATTGAGCTTACAAAGTACCTGTTCCCTTGGGGATCTTACGTACTTTTTTATTCGACTATCTGGCATATTCATTTCCGAATATGCTTTTTTATTGCATAGAAAATATCGATAAAATCTCCTATGCAATAAAAATATTACGTATTAACTAATTTAATAGAAGGAGAAAACTATGTACAGACCAGAATCCGGTATCGCAGAAGAATTTATCAATGACCAGGAGATCAAAGATACACTTGCTTATGCAGATGCCAACAAAGACAATAAGGAACTGATCCTGTCTATCATTGAAAAAGCAAAGAAATTAAAAGGTATTTCCCACAGAGAAGCTTCCGTACTTCTTGCATGTGAAGATAAAGAACTTATCCAGAAAGTTTTTGATCTTGCGATCAAGATCAAGGAAGAATTCTATGGAAATCGTATCGTTATGTTTGCTCCATTATATCTTGCAAACTATTGTGTCAACGGATGTACTTACTGTCCTTATCATTATAAGAATAAACATATCCGCAGAAAGAAATTAACTCAGGAAGAGATCAAGAAAGAAGTTATCGCTCTTCAGGATATGGGGCATAAGAGACTGGCTCTTGAAACAGGGGAAGATCCTGTGAATATTCCAATTGAATATGTATTAGAGAGCATTAAAACAATTTACAGTATCAAACACAAAAACGGTGCGATCCGTCGTGTAAACGTAAATATCGCTGCTACAACAGTTGAAAATTATAAGAAATTAAAAGATGTTGGTATCGGAACATATATTTTATTCCAGGAAACCTACCACAAAGACAATTATGAAGTTCTTCATCCAACAGGACCAAAACATGATTATGCTTACCATACAGAAGCTATGGACCGTGCGATGACAGCTGGTATCGATGATGTTGGTATCGGTGTTTTATTCGGTCTTGATATGTATCGTTATGACTTTGCTGGTCTGTTAATGCATGCAGAACATCTGGAAGCAAAATTCGGTGTTGGACCTCATACGATCAGTGTTCCAAGAATCCGTCCTGCTGACGATATCGATCCTGACGATTTCGAAAATGCAATCAATGATGATATCTTTGAAAAGATCGTTGCAATCCTTCGTATTGCTGTTCCTTATACAGGAATCATCGTATCTACTCGTGAGACACAAGAATCAAGAGAACGTGTATTAAAAGTCGGAGTATCCCAGATCAGTGGGGCTTCTTCTACAAGTGTCGGTGGATACGCTGAAAAAGAAAAACCAGAAGATAACTCTGCACAGTTTGAGAAAAATGATAACCGTACCTTAGATGAGATCATCGGATGGCTGATGGATCTTGGTCATATTCCAAGTTTCTGTACAGCATGTTACCGTGAAGGACGTACTGGTGATCGTTTCATGACTCTTGTCAAATCCGGTCAGATCGCAAACTGCTGTGCACCTAATGCTTTAATGACTTTAAAAGAATACTTAGAGGATTACGCTTCTGATGAAGTCAAAGCCAAAGGTGAGATATTGATCAAACAGGAACTTGAGAAGATTCCAAATCCTGTTGTCAAGCAGAAAGCTACCGAATATATCGAAAATATTCATGAAGGAAAACGTGATTTCAGATTCTAGGAGATTTTTATGTTCAAACACTTAAACACCCGAATTCCAAAAAGAATTGAACAAGAAAAGGACAAGGTATCTGCCGTTATGATCCCTCTGATCAAGAAAAATGATGGATACCATATCCTATTTGAAGTCCGTTCCAATAAACTCTCACAACAGCCTGGGGAAATCTGTTTCCCGGGCGGCCGGAGAGAACATGATGAAACATCCATGGAGACTTCAATCCGTGAAACTTGTGAAGAATTACTGATTTCTGAATCTAATATTAAATTATATGGTCCTTTAGATTACTTTTTATCTCCTGCTGGTCTGCGGATCGATCCTTATCTTGGGGAATTAGTAAATTATGATGGTCAGTATAGTAATGATGAAGTTTCTGAAATTTTCACTGTTCCATTAGCATTCTTTCAGAACACCCCACCGAAATGTTATTATAACAAAGTGACTATGTATCCAACAGATAACTTTCCATTTGATAAAGTGCCTGGTGGAAGAGAGTACCCTTGGGCACGTGGGGAATATGAGGTTTTATTCTATGAATATGATGGACATATCATATGGGGACTTACGGCGAAGATCCTGTATTATAATTTGAAAATGATCCAGTAATACAGATTTGTTTTGAATCTGTATTACTGGATCAACTGGCATTTACAATAATTTCTTTAGAACTGTTTATACTTTCTTTAGAATTGTTCATACTTTATATATTGAATAAAGGAAGGATTTTGCTATACTTAAGACATAGTTTTTCATATATATTTTTTAATCCTCTCTTTTCAGAAAAGTAACCGCTCATTATATCGAGCGGTCTTTTTATTTCATAAATATTCTCCTAACATATCTCTTACACATTTCTCTATCTGATCCATAATATCCACACATACCTCTTTTTTTCATCCCTGCCGTAATTCCAACTGTTAAAATTTCCTTTCTTCCAGGATTACGTCCATTCCCGTCAACTGTCGTGGTATGTTCTCCATAATATGTGCTGCTATAAGTTAGATCATATGCTGGGCTTAGTCGCCAACTATCTTTCTCTTCATCATATAAATATGTGAAATTCTTTGAATGATCATCTCGATTATGTGCAAAAACGTTAAAACACATTCTACGAAACATATTTTCAATATCCTCCGTATTATCTCTTGTTAATATCTTTGTCAATTTCATTAAACTATGATAATCAAGACTTGGCTGCTCGAAGTCCAATTCCAAAAGAGCTGCAGCAGTTAACATATGAATTCTTTTTTTTCCCTGTTTGGTCTATTCTTCTATCAAAGCGTTTCGTTCCAAAATAACCATCACACTGTTCTGATGGAAAAAGTCTTGTTCACTCATTGTAATCCCACTTTTTTTCGCACAACATGAATAATCATATTCCATTTTCCCTGCATTTTTTCCATCTACATGAGCTGGAAATTTTATGATCCATTCTTCCTCATCGATTGTCGTCATGATCTTCGGTCTTGCACCACCACTGGTTCCTCCAAGGCGATATAATTCATCTAGTTTATCTGAATATTCTGTATTGAGAATTTTCTGACATTGTTCTGCCAGTTCATCCAGGTTTGTATTTCCATTTGTTTGTTCCAATGTCCGCTCAGGATGATAGGTAATTGCTCCCATTCCTGACTTTCCAACAATCTCTAAGCGGTCCAAAACAGTTAATCTATCTGGATTCTGTTTATGTGCACGCAATAATCGATTCAATAATAATCTTCCCCAGTTATCTGGCAAACTGTCCGCAAATACTCCGAAAAGGCCATCAAAATAATCCTTTTGCGGAATCAAACACTTGAATTTTTTAAAGGTAATGGAAAAATGGGCTGATTGTAAAAACCATCTTCTAACCATTCCTCACTATACTGGAATGCAACTTTATGCCCTGATGCCATAGCCAGTGTTCCCACAAGCTTTTTCATCATACATAACTTGTAACGTTTTAGTTTCGCTCATTGATAACCTCCTGAATATTCCGATATGGCACTTGTGTAAAAATATTTCGAAGTTCATCTGCAATATCTAATGCCATTGCTATCTTAGTTAATGAAATTAATGAAATCTGTCCTGTTGTCTCAAACCTTTTGATCGAACCATAACTTACACCACTCATAGAAGCTAATTTCATCTGAGAAATAGAACGCCGTTTTCTGATCTTTCGTACTCTTTGTGCAAGTTTCTGATCTAATTCTTCTGCTGTTTCCCATACTAATTGTTCCATTTATTTCTCCTTATTTTATAGATAATATTTTATCCAAAATCTCATATTTTTAATAATAATAGATAATATTTTATCTATTATTATTTTATCATTTATACTTCATTTAAACAAGTTTTGTTTGAATATATTCAATTTCTTTAGAACTGTTTATACTTTCTTTAGAATTGTTCATACTTTATATATTGAATAAAGGAAGGATTTTGCTATACTTAAGACATAGTTTTTCATATATATTTTTTAATCCTCTCTTTTCAGAA
>ENA-OQBD01000516-OQBD01000516.1-human-gut-metagenome-genome-assembly--contig:-NODE-516-length-20716-cov-4.035844_pt1 | contig 20716 bp, 21 predicted proteins | sample MGYA00242742_ERZ504543 | MGnify/ENA primary metagenome ERZ504543 (study PRJEB26092, sample SAMD00036239) | human gut metagenome | host: Homo sapiens | study: EMG produced TPA metagenomics assembly of...
ATATTCTCATACGAATCCTTCTACCAACTTTACTGCATCAGTTTTCCATACGCTCTACAACCATCGCATCGTCTGTTATCCCTGTTTCATTTTCTTCATTTTCCATCAATTTAAAATATGCATGACGAATCAATGCAGTCTCAAATACCTGCGGAGTCTGAATACACCACACAAATCTTCGTTCCGGTGTATTTACTGCGAAATCATTCTCATCTACAATCTTTACCGTATCTTTCGATGGCATTCCTGCCACACATGCCCGGTATTCTTTTACTGCCTGGTAAGTTCGTTCTATGATCGATTCATCAACAAACGGACGTGCTCCATCATGAATAAAGACATAACCTTCCGGTTCTATTTCTCTTAGTGCTTTATATACAGATTCATACCGTTCTTTTCCACCAACCACAATTTTGTTAACTTTTGTGATTCCGTAAGCTTCTATAATATTTTTCCGGCAATAATCAGTCTTACCTTCTCCTGTCACAAGAACAATTTCATCAATAATCGGAGATGCTGCAAATGCAGCAAGAGAATAGTAAAGTACAGGCTTTCCGCATATTTCCAGATACTGCTTCTGTATTTTTGTACCCATCCGGCTTCCTTTTCCTGCTGCCAGGACTACTGCTGTACATTTTTCCCTGTTCATATTACTCTCTCCTTTTTACCTGCATTTCGTGGTTCGCCCACTCTATCTTTCGCCAAGTTTCAGATTCGGGACTGCATTCAGATCCCATCCATGTCTGGTTCCATTTATGTATTCATAATAAGCCGCCACACCGATCATTGCTGCATTATCTGTACAAAAAATCGGTGACGGATAGTAAAATTCTATTTCATTCTTTTCACATGCCTGTTTCATTGCTGCACGAAGACTACTGTTTGATGCCACGCCTCCCGCAATTGCAAACTTATTAAGTCCATATTCTTTTACTGCATGCATTGCATTGTCTACCAGCACATCAGTAACTGCTTTCTGGAAGGATGCAGCAATATCAGCACGGTTGTATTCAATCCCTTTCATCTTGCAGCCGTTAATATAGTTTAAAACTGCTGACTTCACGCCACTGAAGCTGAAATCATATGGGGAATCTTCGATATGCGCGCGTGGAAATGGGATTGCATCTGGATTCCCCTCTTTTGAAAGCTTATCAATCTTCGGTCCTCCCGGATATCCCAGGCCAATTGCTCTAGCCACTTTATCAAAAGCCTCTCCTGCCGCATCATCTCTGGTTCTTCCAAGAATCTCATAAGTTCCATAATCCTTGACGCATACGAGATGCGTATGTCCCCCAGACACAACAAGACACAAGAACGGGTGGTTCCAGTTCCAGATTCTCAATATAATTTGCAGAAATATGCCCTTCAATATGATGAACTCCAACAAGTGGTAACTTTTTCGCATATGCGATTGCTTTTGCTTCTGCCACACCGACAAGAAGCGCACCAACAAGCCCCGGACCGTAAGTTACACCGATTGCATCAATATCATCCAGTGTAACCTCTGCATTTTCCAGAGCCTCTTCTATTACCTGATTAATCTTTTCAATATGCTTTCTCGATGCGATTTCCGGAACCACACCACCATATAATTTATGTAGATCTATCTGTGACGAGATCACATTTGACAACACCTGTCGTCCGTTCTTTACAACGGCTGCTGCCGTTTCATCACAGGAACTTTCAATTGCCAGTATTAATATATCCTTTTTCTCTGTATCCATATTTTTCCTTCTCTCTACTGCTTTGCTTATTCCGGGAAATCCAGTTCTGTTGTCATACGGTCTTTTCCTGCGATCGCATGTGGAAAGATTGCCCGCACTTCATCCATATATTCTTCCGGATGGCGCAGGGACGGGCTGTAATGCGTAAGCCACATTTCTCCCACCTCCGCCTCTTTTGCCAGGTTTGCTGCCTCATAAAAGGTCATATGCTTATATTCTACTGCCTTTGCCGCTTTTTCTTTTTCTCCGTACATTCCTTCGCAGATAAACAGGTCTGACCCTTTTGCATTCTTCCGGATAGAATCCGTCGGTCTTGTATCTGTACAATAGGTAAGCTTAATTCCTCTTCGAGGTGGTCCAAGGACCATCTCCGGCGTCAGTATTCTTCCGTCAAGCTCTACTGTCTCACCTTTTTGAAGATGTTTCCAGTATTCCTTCGGAATTTTCTGTTCTGTTGCCCTCTGCACATCAAATTTGCCGGCACGGTCGATCTCAATCGTATAACCGTAACAGATCACATTATGTTTTACACGAAATGCTTTCAGACGATATCCATCCATCTCAAAAATCTGTTCTGGCTCTGTAATTTCTCTATAGTGGATTTCAAATGGCAGTTCCGGCGCGATCACTCGCAAAGAACTCACCACTCTCTCCAGACCTTTCGGTCCAATCAGAGTAAGCGGTTCCTTTCTGTCCGCATTTCCCATTGTAAGAAGAAGTCCCGGAAGTCCGCTGATATGATCTCCATGGTAATGTGTGAAACAAATTACATCGATCGGTTTAAAACTCCATCCCTTCTCTTTTAACGCAATCTGTGTACCTTCACCACAGTCAATCAGCAGCTGGCTGCCGTTATATCTTGTCATAAGTGCGGTCAGCCATCGATAAGGAAGCGGCATCATTCCACCGCTTCCAAGCAAACATACATCTAACATTCTAACTCCTGTTCTCCATATACCGGAATCTGAAAAGATGCTATCCAGGTATCATACATCTCACAGATATCAAATCGATGGCAGTTCTTCCGTCTTTGTGCGAAAAATATCCCCATCTTTTTTCAACTGTAAGCATCTCTTCCTCCGGTATTCCATTTTTATTGTGATTTCTTTTTTACATTTATTGCACACAATCTTTGTGACTGTATTTTTTCTGTCTGAACTTTTTTATAATTACGCATCTTACTTCCTCCTGAGTATCTTTGCAAAAAAAGACTGCCATTTCACTTTTTCAGCTCTTTCTATGTTCAGGTACATTATAACGTCACAGATTGACGCCTTCCAGTGGGAAGTCTTGTATATTCTTGCGATTTCTTCCATTTTCTAAACCATACGGCTCATCAGGATTGCATCTTCCGGATTTTTCCCTCCGTAATAGAACTTTCGCTCTCCATCGATTCCAAATTTGTTTTTTTCATAAAAAGCAATCGCTGTCTGATTACTCTTACGGACATCAAGAAGCATTCTTTTCAGTTGCTTTTCATGGCAGATCTGTTCCATAAATCCAAACAGCATCTGTCCAATTCCTCTGCGTCTTTCAGATTCAGCAACTGCAATTCTTGCAATCTCGCATTCATCCAGAACATAATAACACAGAAAATATCCCAGCAGGGTATCCCCTTCCATTGCTACCGCACAAAAAGTGTGCTTCTGTCTGACAGTTGATCTCACTTCATGATAACTCCACGGATCCGGAAATACGTCTGTTTCCATCTGTGCCACCTGTTCCATTCGTTCTCTGTCATTTTCTGTTATCAAAGTAATTTCTATGTTATCTCTATTACTCATGTGTTTTTTCTGCTTTCAGACGTTCTTCTCTTTCCCGTTCTGCCTGTGATACACGCAGATAATCCGGTTTGTGTTCCATTGCGGTTTCTGTTTTTCCTTCTTTATAATACTGAATTCCAAGCATACCGACTGCTGCCGCTCTCTGCTGGTTCATATGTGCCGGTGCAAATGCAATATCATAATTCGTCATCAATTCCTTCTCCAGCCTGTCTTTATGCACCGGCACACCGTCTCCGAGAAAGATCACTGGTTTTCCATAAGTACAAAGTTTTTTTGGCAAGTTCATCGATTTCGACTGCCATCTGTGCTTCCAAAACCTGCAGTTTATCACCGTCCATCTGATAAATACCAGTATATACCTGATTTCTTCTTGCATCCATGATCGGACAAATGATCCTGTCTGTATAACACAGATTATAAGCAAGTCCGTCTACCGTCGGAATGTGAATCAAAGGCTTCTTCAGTGCCAGCCCCAGTCCCTTTGCAGTTGCTGAACCTATTCTGAGTCCGGTAAATGATCCCGGTCCTCCTGCTACCGCAATCGCATCAATCGTATCCAGATTCATATCCGTCATCTTCACGATTTCATCCAACATCGGTAATAAGGTCTGTGAATGTGTCTTTTTATAATTGATCGTATACTCTGCAATCGTTTTGGAAATTTCGTTTTCTTCTTCAACTACTGCGACAGTTGCAACAAGTCCCGAACTGTCTATTGCTAAAATGCGCATGTTATTCTCCTCTTTTCTCTACCGTGATCCGGCGGAAATCAAATCCCTGTTCCAGATCTTTTTCTATCGTGATCTCTGTCCGGTTCGCCGGAAGAATCTCATCGATCAGGTTCGCCCATTCGATCAGGCTTACACCGTCTCCATATACATAGTCTTCAAAACCTATCTCGTCCATCTCTTCAATGTCACCAATCCGATACACATCAAAATGATAGAACGGAAGTCTTCCGTCATCATATACCTGAACTATGGTAAAGGTTGGACTGCTGATCGGTTCTTCAATCCCCAGTCCTTTTGCCAGTCCCTGGGTAAATACGGTCTTTCCGACGCCGAGATCTCCTACCAGTGTATAGACTTCTCCTGCTTTTGCATGACTCCCGATCTTCTTACCGAGATCATAGGTTTCTTTGGCACTTCTTGTTTCAATTATCATCTTCTGGTCTGCCTCCTAATTTGCACTGACGTGTCTGATATTGACTTTCTTGGCTGGCATATGTGTAGAAATCATCTGCACTGCTGCCGCATACTGTTCTCCCAGGGATTCTCTTGGAAAAATCAGTGCTCTTACTTTTGTTACATATATAATTACAGACTGACCGGTTGAAACTGCCTTCCGGAAATCTCCCCATTCATTAAGCACACTTTGTTCATCCTGTGAAATGCGGATTCCTTCTTCGTTAAGTTCATAACTAATCGGTTTCTGAAACATCGGGGAGCGCATTACCTGTTCTGCCGCACGTGCTTTTAAATGAAGTGGGTTTCCGATCAGAAAAATTGCGGCAAACAAAAAGAACGTCGCAGCTGTACTGTAGCTTCCAAACATACATTGTCTGATTCCCAGCACCAGTGTTACACCACCGAAAATCACACCAACGATTCCACTAAGGCTTGTATAGGAAGTATAGAGCATAAAATCAAACATGGCTTTTTTTGTCATTTTTACTTCAAACTTTATATTCATTCATTTTCCTCCATATCAGATTAAGTCACACCGATTATATCATACCGAATCTTTGGAAACAAGTCGTTACTGCTCACTCCGGGTTTAGAAAAGCACTGTCTTTTCTTAACTTGTACTTGTATTTTATATACGCCTGCGCTATAATGTGTTCAAATGAACAAGGAAATTCTTCGGGGTAGGGTGACTTCTTATCGATATAGTATAAGCAGAATTCCCAACCGGCGGTTACAGTCCGCGACCTGTCAGATTTCTGACAGCTGATTTGGTGCAATTCCAAAACCGACAGTAAAGTCTGGATGAGAGAAGAAAAAGTGATTTTGCAAATAATCCCCCCGACGTATTACGTCGGGAAATTTTTTTTGCATAGGCTTTCGAAGATTTTCCTCCTCAATTCATCTGATTATGTCAAGAGAAAAGGAGAGAAAAAATGAGTACAGATGTAATGACAAACCCAAAAACAACAACGAAAGAAAAAAAACGTATCAGCACAAAGGTAATTGCACAGATTGGTGTGCTCGGAGCAATCGCTATGGTTCTGATGTTATTTGATATTCCACTTCCATTTGCACCAACCTTTTACAAAATTGATTTCAGTGAAGTTCCGGTCCTTGTCGGAGCATTTACCATGGGACCTGTAGCCGGCGCTTTGATCGAACTGGTCAAAATCCTGTTGAACCTCCTGATCAGAGGTACATCAACAGCTGGTGTTGGAGACCTCGGAAACTTCCTGATCGGATGTGCAATGTGTATTCCGGCTTCCCTGATTTATCAGAAGTTACATTCTCGCAAGGGTGCGATCATCGGTATGGTAACGGGAACTGTTTTTATGACAATTGTCGGATGTTTTATCAATGCATACCTTCTGCTTCCGGCATACGCTGCTGCATTCCATATGCCAATCGATGCACTGGTTGCCATGGGAACCGCAGTCAACAGTCATATCAACAGTCTTCTGACTTTTGTTCTACTTTCTGTTGCACCATTCAATCTGCTGAAAGGTTTCCTGGTATCACTGATCGTATTCCTGATCTACAAAAAGATTAGTCCGATTTTAAAAATGGGCAGCGAATAGATTATAATTTTACAAAACAGCAAAAGGGGGTTCATTATGAGCCTCTTTTTTTGCGAAGAAAAAACAGAGAGAAATCTGCCATGCCGACATTCTTCTCTCTGTTGAATTTCTTTTGATTATAAAGTATCGTTTCTTCTTACATATCCTGGTTTTTCCGGATCTGCAATCAGTTCCTTTGCATGGACAATCCTTGCACTCTTGTCCACTACCTGTGCTTCAATCCGTGCATCCGCTCCAATTACAACTCCCGGAAGGATAACGCTGTCTTTGACAACTGCACCTTTCTTAATTACACAGCCACGTCCGATTACCGAATTCTCAACAGTACCCTCGATTAGACATCCATTGGAAATTACTGACTTCTTGACACTTGCTCCTTCGTAATACTTTGTTGGGCAGGAATCATTTGTTCTTGTGTAAATTGGCCAGCTCTTATCAAACAAAGTCACTGCATTCTTCATATCGATCAGTGATAAGTTTGCATTATAGTAGCTCTTGAAATCTGTGATAGATGCAAAGAATCCTCGATGTGACACTCCACGTATATCCAGTTCACTGCAGGCCATATTCACAATATCATTAAGTGTGAACATGGAAGAAATCTTTCTTCCCTTTTTGACCAGTTCCATGAACAGATCTTTGCGCATTACATATGTATCCATGAAAATATTACGGTTTTTCGCGTTGCCATGGTTCGGTTCTAATGAAAGAACACCTTTCTGCTTGTTCAGATTAAGTGTTGAACAGTTCAGATAGTATTCTTTTGCATTATCCACACTGTGATATAACAGGGTAATATCTGCACCGGATTCAATATGTGTCTTAAGTAATTCATCATAATTCTGTGTATAAATCATATAACTTGGCGCAATAACTACATATGGATATTTTACAGCTTCAATGCACTCCATATTTTCTTCATATGCCGCCAGGTCATTATTGTATACACTCCATTCTGCATTTTCAAAATCAGAATAAAGAATATGAAGACGTCCACTCTTTGAGTTGATATTGTAATGACGTCCTGTTCCAAGATGTTCTGTAAGAGAACGTGGTTTTCTTCTTACATAAACCTGAATATGTTCGATTTCACTGTTGCTCATATTAGAGATTTGGAAATCAATAACTCTGTATCTTCCAAGGAATGAAACAGCACCAACCGGACGGTAATTCTGCATCTCTCCTACCCGGATATTGTTGCCGGCAAAACTTACGATTCCAAATGCCTGTGCCATATTACTCATCCCCCTTAACACGTTTTGATACTAATTCAATATGTTCGCTGTCTGCTGATCCGACAACTGCATTTTTTGCCAATCTTTACGCCATCAGCCACAAGCGCTCTTGTTACAACTGCACCTTCTTCTACTTCAACGCCCGGCATCAGTACACTGTCAATAATCTGTGCGCCTTCGCCGACTTTTGCACCTGTAAACAATACAGAATTCTTGACTTTTCCATTGATCACACAGCCCTGGTTGATAAATGCTCTTTCAATCTCTGCTGTCGGACCAACATACTGCGGAAGCGCAGTTGTATCCTCTGTGTAAATCTTCCATGAATCATCATTCAGATCAAGTTCATTTTTATTGTTGATCAGATCCATATTTGCTTCCCACAGGGAATCGATTGTTCCGACATCTTTCCAATATCCTTTGAACTTGTATGCGTAGAGCTTTCTTCCATCATTCAGCATAGTCGGAATGATATCTTTTCCGAAATCATGATTGGAATCCTGATTTTTCATATCTGCAAGGAGCATCTTTCTTAAAAGCTTCCAGTTGAATATGTAGATACCCATGGATGCCAGATTGCTCTTTGGATTCTCCGGTTTCTCTTCAAACTCTACAATTCTTCCTTCATCGTCCGTATTCATAATGCCAAAACGGCTTGCTTCCTTCATCGGAACCTCAATGACCGCGATTGTTGCATCTGCTCCAGTCTCTTTATGATAATCAAGCATCTTATCATAATTCATCTTATAAATATGGTCACCGGAAAGAATCAGTACATATTCTGGTGCAAACATGTCCACAAAATCAATGTTCTGTGAAATTGCATCTGCTGTTCCTCTGTATACATCCAGGTCCGCATCTGCTTTTTCACGCGGTGGGAGTACATAGACTCCGCTGTTCTGGGCATCTAACCCCCATCTGCGGCCTGCCGCTACATAACTGTTAAGTAAAATAGACTCATACTGTGTCAGGACTCCTACATTATCAATTCCGCTGTTGGCACAGTTGCTGAGTGGAAAATCAATGATTCTGTATTTCCCACCATATGAAACCGCAGGTTTGGCTACTTTATTTGTAAGCTCGTGAAGACGACTTCCTCGTCCGCCTGCCAAGATCATAGCAAGCATATTATTCTGCTTCATAAGTGAATCCTCTCTTTCCTATTTGTCCTGTCTTATATTATACAATTTTTCTGTTAAATTTTCCACTTTTTTGTGCAAAAAATACATAAAAATTTATTTTTTTATTATCATTATGATGTGTTCGAGGATTGTGGGAATTGTGTAGAAATGGAGCAATCCGGTTACATCAGTGAGTGGCAAAATTTTACTTTCGACACTCACATCATCATTATTATACTATATATGCTTTAAAACCCGAATTTATGTCTATTTTCTTTCCAAATTTTCCCCATTGCATATTCATATGTCTTGTCAAAGACAAAAAGTATAAATTGTCCGAATACAGCAGACATAAGCATTATTCCTTTTGCAGCCTTTTTTTCAGATAACATACTCCAGAAATATATTAAACCCGGAATATAAAGTACATTAAATACCAGATATTTCATGAGCCAGAAAAAGTTACGGCTTCTGATCCATCCGGAAGCTCTTCCAAGAAAATGCCATATTGTTTCTATAATTAGAATATAAAATCCCATAAATGCATAGGAAACCACATATAATTTATTCGGAGACAGAAAGATTCCCAGCAAAATTCCAGCCAGTAAAAAACCTGCCCCGCTTTTCAATCCAAATTCCTGAATCACAATCCCGACAAAGAAGGATGCCGCCGCCAGTAAAAAAAGGGTATTCGTTTCGATCACACTGCCAAGCGCAATCCCCACTTCTGTCAGTGCAAGCATAACGCCTGCAAATGCAATCTTTTTTGTATTTAGATGCATGGACACAGATCTCCTCCCATACATTCACATAATGAATCTGCGATCCACAGATCACAGCACATATTTCCAGTTCCACACGGAGAGGAATTACGATTGCCATATCCCTGACCAAACGGATTACTATTATATCTCTGTGCTCCCCAGTTCAGCTGGTTCATCAGCTCTCTGTACTGCGGGTTATTCGGGTCCATATTCACTGCCTGCGCAGCATAATCCCTTGCCAGCACATTGTTGCCTACGCCGGCGTTGGCCATGGAACTTGCATAATACCATTGTGCAGTCCGGTCATTCATACGGTTCAACACATTGATCGCGTCCTGATATCTACGGTTATTGATAAAATTGAATGCCGCCTGCATCTCCGGATTCATATTATTGTACTGCTGATATCTGCCATTGCCATAAGATTGATTCCCATAGGAATTATTACCATAAGAATAGTTCCCTGAACCCGCGCCGTATCCGTAATTATATCCTCCATTCGCCCGCTCTTTCATAATTTCATCATAAGCTTCCTGTACTTCTTTGAACTTTTCTTCAGCAAGATCCCGAAGCGGATTATCCACATTGGCATCCGGATGATATTTACGGCTCAGTTCTCTGTACGCCTTTTTTATCTCCTCTTCCGACGCATTTGGTGATACGCCAAGCACCTCATAAGGATTCTTTGTCATCTTCCTTTTCCTCGCTTTTCTTTTCTTGTATCTTTCTGTAATGTTTCCATACGCCATCATACAGGATATTCCGCAGGATATCCACGTCCAGTACACATGGCAGAATTTCAAAATTTCTTGCGCATTCGCCGATCATCATGCACAGAATGTCTCTGCATCTTTCTTCATATCCGGCTTCTTCATGCATCTTTTTTAATGGATTATAAGTCCCTTTTTCCAGATCCTTATCCAGATCTTCGTAAGCATCCATAATGTAAATATATTTGCCCAGATAGAAACCGATCCCTCGAAGCTGCTGTTCCCAGCAGTCTTCTTTATATACCATCATCTCTTCCATCAGTCGGCCGAAACAGCCTGCCGGATAGTCAACTTCCTGTATACTCTGACTTTCATATTCCGAAAGTTTTGCCATTTCTTCTCTGATCACACGACTCTGCCTTGGATATTTCCGAATTGCTTTTTCTACTTTTCGCTTCAAGGTCATACTCCCGAGAAGCCCTGCTACTTTCTTCTCATCCTTCCAATCATCTTCCAGATGATAATACGCCATGATCAGATTCATATCGGCCGCATACTCTGTGATCTCATTTTCCAGCATTGGCTGTGGCTTTAACGGATGCATCTTACAGCGATGGCTTTCTGCCTTTGTTTCACTTTCATATAAAGAAGTAAGTAAAATGATCACAAATGTCATATCATAGGCAAGCGTAAGCTGACCTGCGCTGCCATACTGTCTCTTCAGCGACTGACAAAGGCCACAGTAATACGCTTTATATTTATGATAATCTTTTACTTTTAATTCCGGCTCATTCGCCGTCACATATCCGAACATGTATTACTGAATTCCTCTCATTGTAAGCTGGATCCGCTTCTTCTGTAGATCAACGCTCATCACCTTTACATCTACAACATCTCCTACGCTGACTGCTTCCAGTGGATGCTTGATAAAACGATCCGTGATCTGGGAAATGTGCACCAATCCGTCCTGATGCACTCCAATATCGACAAATACACCAAAGTCAATGACATTTCGCACGGTTCCTTTCAGAATCATTCCTTCCTTCAGATCCTTCATATCAAGGACATCCGTTCTGAGAATTGGTTTCGGCATCTCATCTCGTGGATCACGCGCCGGTTTTTCCAGCTCTTTGACAATATCCCGAAGGGTGATCTCTCCTATTCCAAGTTCCTCAGCGAGCTTTTTGTAATCTTTGATGGTAAGAGACAGACCTGCAAGTTTGCCGCCTGCAATATCTTCCGGCTTGAAACCCTGCTTTTCAAGAAGCTTTCCTGCCGCCTCGTAAGACTCCGGATGTACACTGGTTCCGTCAAGTGGATTGATTCCGCCCTGGATCCTCATAAACCCGGCACACTGCTCAAATGCTTTTGGTCCAAGTTTTGGTACTTTGAGAAGTTCTTTTCTATTCTCAAATTTTCCATTTTCTTCCCTGTAGGCAACAATATTTTTCGCAAGGGTTCCGGAAATACCGGAAATATAAGAAAGCAGCGGAGCCGATGCAGTATTTAGGTCCACACCGACTTTATTTACGCAGTCTTCTACCACACCGCCAAGTGCTTCTCCTAATTTTTTCTGGTTCATATCATGCTGATACTGCCCGACACCGATCGACTGCGGATCGATCTTTACCAGTTCGGCAAGCGGATCCTGAAGACGTCTTGCGATGGATGTCGCGCTTCTCTGCCCGACATCGAATTTTGGGAATTCTTCTGTAGCAAGTTTACTTGCTGAGTACACAGATGCTCCCGCTTCATTTACGATCACATACTGCACTTTTTCCGGAATCTCTTTTAACAGTTCTACAATAAACTGTTCTGATTCTCTGGATGCTGTTCCATTTCCCAGGGAAATCAAAGAGATGTGATACTTTGGAATAATCTTTTTCAGCAGATCTTTTGCTGCCTGGATCTTCTTCGGAGTCGTAGGCGCTGTCGGATAAATTACAGTCGTGCCGATTACTTTTCCGGTCGGATCTACCACAGCAAGCTTGCATCCGGTACGGAATGCAGGATCCCATCCAAGCACAACCTGTCCGACGATCGGCGGCTGCATCAGAAGCTGCTCCAGATTCTTTCCAAACACAAGGATTGCGCCATCTTCTGCTTTTTCCGTCAGTTCGTTTCTCAGTTCACGCTCGATCGCCGGTGCGATCAGCCTCTGATAGCTGTCGGCCACAACCTCTTTCAAAACCGGTGTTGTGTATGGATTATCCCTGCGGATCACTTTCTTTTCCAGATAACGGAGAATCTCCTCTTCCGGTGCTTCAATCTTAACACTCAGGAATTTTTCTTTTTCTCCACGGTTGAGTGCCAGCACACGGTGTCCGGCTACTTTACTGACCGCTTCTGTAAAATCATAATACATCTCGTATACAGATTCTGCTTTTTCATCTTTTGCAGCAGAAACCAGCGTACCCTTTTTGAACGTCAGATCGCGGATCCTCTTTCTGTAATCTGCCTCATCTGAAATATTTTCTGCAAGAATATCTTTCGCGCCGTCAATCGCTTCCTGCACATTTTTCACGCCCTTTTCTTCAGAAACATATTTTTCTGCCTCTTTTTCCAGGGGCTCCTTACTATTCTGAAGAGAGATCAGAACCGCCAGTGGTTCCAGACCTTTTTCTTTTGCAATTGTCGCACGGGTCCGGCGTTTTGGTCTGTACGGACGGTAAAGATCATCCACCAGAACTTGCGTCTCTGCTGCCATGATCTGTGCTTTCAGCTCAGGTGTTAACTTGCCCTGCTCTTCAATACTTGCAAGAACCTGTTCTTTTTTCTCTTCCAGGTTCCGCAGATAGGTCAGTCGTTCATATAATTTACGAAGCTGTTCATCATCCAGTGTACCGTGTGCTTCTTTTCTGTAACGCGCAATAAACGGAATGGTATTTCCTTCATCGATCAGCTTTACAGCCGCATCTACCTGCCACTTTTTTACGCCCAGTTCTTCTGTTATTTTCTGGTTAATATCCATTGATATCCAATCCTCTCTTTTTGTTCGCTATGGATTTAATGATACCATGTCATCTCTTATTTTTCAATTCCCGTTAAAATCACAGAGTTCGCTCGGTTTTCTTGTCTTTTTCTATTAAATATGATATACTACAGCTAATCTGACTGAAAAATTTTAAGAAAGGATTAACCAAATGTCAAGCGATATTGAAAAAGAGCCACTGTCCAGACAACAGAAAAAATTCAAAAGAACCAAAGCACGTATCTTTCATGCAGCCAAGACAATTCTGCAGAAGCAGGGATACGATCAGCTTTCCATAAAAAATATCTGTGATGAAGCAGGTGTCTCCAACGGCAGCTTCTATCATCATTTTAAAACCAAAGATGATCTTTTATCTTATTATATAGAAGAACAGCCAAGCATCAATCCGGATCTTCTGGATACGCCGGAAGATGCAGATGAGGCAAAGATCGGTATCATCCACGTTTATCTGAATTACGCACAGTACTGCCGGGAACTCGGAGTAGAATTCATGTCCAACTACTACACACCGCGCAACCAGGCACTGAACCCAACGATCCGTACCGAGCGACCGTACCCGATCCTTACCGTAGAGAATTATCTTCGCAAAGCGATCGATGCCGGCATCATTGCGCCAAAGATTTCCCTGGATGAAATCTGCACTGATATCCGTATGCTGGTTATCGGAAATGTATTTGAATGGTGTCTGCATAACGGAGAAACTGATTTTGAAGGTAATATCCGCCGTTCGATCGGGCATTATCTGGATGGCATTTTCTGATTTCACAGATATACCACTAGCGTAAAATGTAATTTTTCATATTCCTTCGCTGAATTTTTTACAGCACATATTTTCAAAAAGGTGTCATGGATTTTTATGTCCATGGCACCTTTTCGGCTTATCTGTTGTTATATAAACTTGTACATCGTTGTTGTTTCGTAAGTTTCGCCCTTCTTGCATACCGGCCCGGCAAAATTCTCTTTATGGATTGCATCCGGGAAGAACTGTGTCTCGAAGCAGGCTGCCTGGCGTTTGTGGTAATGCGCCCCGCCTTTTCCTTTGGCATCAACAATAAAGTTGCCTGTATAAAGCTGCATTCCCGGAAGGTCTGTATAAACTTCCATAGTGATTCCGCTCTCTTCCGAGGACATCTCTGCCACTTTCGCAAATTCTCCTTTATTGTTCAGAACCCAGTTATGATCATATCCTTTCCCGAAATTCAGTGCTTCATAATCTGTCTCGATTTCTTTGCCAATCGCTTTCTTTGTGCGGAAATCCATCGGTGTTCCTTCTACCGGTGTGATCTCGCCTGTCGGAATAGACTCGGCATCGGCTCTGGTAAATGCATCTGCATCAATCCATACTTCCTGATCCAGTACATCTCCTGATGCATGTCCATCCATATTAAAATAGCTGTGATTTGTCATGTTGATCAGAGTATCTGCATCCGGAACTGCATGGTAAGCGATCTTCACTGCATTGTCTTCTGTCAGAGTATATGTTACCTCAATATGTACAGCTCCCGGATATCCCTGATCGCCATCCGGACTGTCCAGTTCAAATGTAATATGATCATCTGCGGTTTCTTTTACCTTCCACATTCTCTGGTTATAAAAATCCATTCCGCTGTGGAGGTTATTGCCATTATCATTCTTTTCAAGCTGATAGGTCACTCCGTTCAGTTCAAAGGATGCTCCTCCGATACGGTTTGCACTTCTCCCGACAATTGCACCGAAGAACAGATCTCCTTCTTCATATCCTGCTGCCTCATCATATCCAAGCACAACATCACACGGCTTGCCTTCTTTGTCCGGTACGATCACCTGTACCAGCGTTGCACCGTAATCGGATACTGCAATCTCCATTCCGTTTTTATTTGTGAGCGTATATAATTTTGTCTCATCACCTTTAACTGTTGCACCAAAATCTGTTACTTTCATTTCTCCTGTTCCGCCCTTTCTGTTAATTGTGCCTGTAAAACAGACATCTCTTTTACAGGTGTTATTGTACCATAATTTTTTTGATTTTTTGCACCCTTTATCGTTGTTCTGCCATTTTGTGCATATTGCTGATATTTTTTCATCATTTTGTGACAAAAATAACTTATTTGTCTATTTATTAACTTTGCTTGCAAGATTGTACTGAAATGCATACAATATCATTATAAGTGTGTCCATAGAGTTGGTCTATAGCATTCAGAATGTTTTCCCTATAATTTTTCTTCATCTGATCTATGGACTGGCAAAAAAAAGTTAAAGGAGAAAAAGCTATGAGTAGACTTGAAATCACTGCACCGGACAAAGCCCAGCTGGTTATCGAAGGGCTCTACAAGATCTGGAGCGAAGAATCGAATCCAGTCCTCCGGGACTGTGTCCTGTAGACATGACTCGTGCTTTCCTGGAGATGTGTCATACACACACCTGCGGAAAATGTGTGCCGTGCCGTATTGGTCTGTGGCAGCTGAAGAACCTGCTGACCGATGTTCTGAATGGGGACGCAACTATGGAAACATTAGACCTGATGGAAGAACTTGCTCTGTCAATCATGGAAGGAGCTGACTGCGCGATCGGGTATGAAGCAGCTCATATGGTTTACAAGAGCCTGATGGGATGTCGTGAAGATTATGAAGAACATGTGCGCCAGGGAAGATGTACCTGCCAGTATGCACAGCCTGTTCCTTGTGTATCTCTGTGCCCTGCACACGTAGATATCCCGGGATACATCGCTCTTGTCGGAGAAGGACGTTATGCAGATGCGATCCGTCTGATCCGCAAAGATAATCCGTTCCCGACAACCTGTGGATTTATCTGTGAACATCCTTGTGAAGCACGCTGCCGTCGTAATATCGTGGATGATGCAGTCAATATCCGCGGGCTTAAGAGAATGGCTGCGGATTATGCAGGAAAGGTTCCACCTCCGCCATGTGCTCCATCTACCGGAAAGCGCATCGCTATCGTAGGTGGCGGTCCTGGCGGATTAAGTGCGGCTTACTATCTGCAGCTTATGGGACACCAGACAACTGTATTCGAGATGCTGCCTGAGCTTGGTGGTATGCTCCGTTATGGCATTCCAAACTATCGTCTTCCGAAAGACCGTCTGAACGATGACATCAACGCCATCCTCGAGACCGGCGTAAAAGTAGAATTTGGCAAACGTATCGGAACTGATATGACAATCCAGAGCCTGCGTGAAGAATATGACGCAGTCCTTATTACAATCGGTGCAAGTACCGATAAGAAACTTGGTATCGAAGGTGAACACTCAGAAGGTGTCCTTTCTGCTGTTCAGTTCCTTCGTGATGTAGGAAAGAACCAGAACCCGGATCTTACCGGACAGGAAGTAGCCGTTATCGGTGGCGGTAACGTATCTATGGATGCTGTCCGTACCGCAAAACGTCTGGGTGCTAAAAAAGTCAGCATCGTTTACCGCCGTCGCGTGGCAGATATGACTGCCCTTCCGGCAGAGATTGAAGGTGCTGTTGCAGAAGGAATCGAAGTACAGACTCTGATGGCTCCTTCCCGCATCGAAACAGATGAAAACGGTCACGTAAAAGGAATCTACGTTACACCACAGATGATCAGTAAGATCAAAGACGGTCGTGCAAGTGTACGTCCGACAGGTGCTCCTGACGTATTCATTCCATGCCAGACACTGATCGTTGCGATCGGACAGGATATTGAATACCAGCACTTTGAAGAAGCCGGTGTTCCTGTACAGAGAGGTAAGATCTTAACCGAAAAATACGGCGGATTCGATAACATTCCGGGTGTATTTGCCGGTGGAGACTGTGCTTCCGGTCCTGCATCCGTAATCAAAGCTATTGCTGCTGCAAAAGTAGTAGCTGCTAACATAGACGAATACCTGGGATATCACCACATTATCAGCTGTGACGTTGAGATTCCTGAAGCGCGTCTTGATGACCGCCCGCCGTGCGGAAGAGTAAACATGACCGAGCGTGAAGCCTGCGAACGTGTCTGTGACTTTAACGGTGTAGAAAACTGCATGTCCGAGGCAGAAGCGAAACAGGAAGCCAGCAGATGTCTGCGTTGCGACCACTTCGGCTACGGCATTTTCAAAGGAGGTCGTGAAACATTATGGTAAATCTTACAATTGATAATATAAACGTATCTGTCCCGGAAGGTACTACTATCATGGATGCTGCCAAAATGGCGGATATCCCGATTCCAAAGCTCTGCTATCTGAAAGATATCAACGAGATCGCAGCCTGTCGTGTCTGTGTTGTTGAACTCGAGGGAATGGAACGGCTGGTAACTTCCTGCAACAACGTAGTAAAAGAAGGTATGGTAATCCATACAAACAGCCCAAAGGTTCGTACAGCCAGAAGACAGACTGTACAGCTTATCCTTTCCCAGCACGACTGCAAATGTGCTACCTGTGTCAGAAGCGGTAACTGTACTCTGCAGAGTCTTGCAAATGACCTGAACATCATCGAAATACCATTTAAGCAGCGTCTGGAAGAATTCCCTTGGGATAAAGAATTTCCGCTGATCAGAGACTCACAGAAATGCATCAAATGTATGCGCTGTATCCAGGTCTGTGACAAGATCCAGGATTTACATATCTGGGATGTGACAAGTACTGGTTCCCGTACTACCATTAATGTAACCGGCAACCATAAGATCTCCGAGGTTTCCTGTTCTCTGTGCGGTCAGTGTATTACTCACTGCCCGGTCGGCGCTCTGCGCGAACGTGATGATACAGAGAAAGTATGGGATGCAATCGCTGATGACAAGAAAGTCGTTGTTGCACAGGTTGCTCCTGCTGTACGTGCTGCATGGGGTGAAGCTCTTGGTCTTTCCCGTGAAGAAGCAACTGTCGGCAAGATCATGGATGCTCTGAAGAAAATGGGTGTTGACTATGTATTCGATACCTCCTTCACAGCAGACCTTACTATTATGGAAGAAGGAAATGAATTCCTGCAGAGATTTACAAAAGGCGAATTAAATCTTCGTCCGATGTTTACCTCCTGCTGCCCTGGATGGGTACGCTTCCTTAAATCACAGTACCCACATCTGGTGCCACAGCTTTCAACAGCCAAATCACCACAGCAGATGTTCGGTTCTGTTATGAAGAGCTATTTTGCAGAATCCATCGGTGTGAAACCGGAAAATATGTTTACTGTATCTATCATGCCATGTGTTGCCAAAAAAGGCGAAAGTAACATGGAACTGTTCTATGGTGAATATGCCGGACACGAGACAGACGTTGTACTTACAACTCGTGAATTGACACGCATGATCCGTTCTGCACATATTGATCCTGCTTCTTTGGTTGATCGTGAATGCGATCCTCTGATGAAAGAATGGACCGGTGCCGGTGTTATCTTCGGAACAACAGGTGGTGTTATGGAAGCAGCACTTCGTTCTGCTCACTACCTTGTAACCGGACGTAACCCTGATCCGGATGCATTCAAGATTGTCCGCAATCCTGGTGGACAGCCAGGTGTTGTAGAAGCTGAGATTCAGCTTGGAGATGCTACTGTTCGTGCTGCTGTTGTCAGCGGACTCGGAAACACACGTAAACTGATCGAAGCAATCGAACATGGTGAAGTACATTATGATTTTGTAGAAGTCATGGCTTGCCCTGGCGGATGCGTCGGCGGTGGCGGTCAGCCAATCCATGACGGAGAAGAACTTGCACGGACACGTGGTGAAAATCTTTATTTCCTTGATAAGAATGCACCACTTCGCTTCTCACATGAGAACCCGGATGTACTCCGTCTGTACCGTGATTTCTTTGAGAAACCGCTTTCTCACAAGTCACATATGTTGCTTCACACGGATCACAATGCATGGGAGATGCCTAGATAAATCAAATTTTGCCCTCTAAAAGATTGTAACGAATATATAAATAATTTATAGAAGCCAAGTATTCTATAAACTAAGATATAGAAATTGAGCCCTTCTATATCTCTAAAATCCAGAAATGGGAAATGACCTGCCATGTCATTTCCCATTTCTGGATTCAACAAACTAGTATATTCTTTTTATACCTTCTAAGCTCTGTCAGATTCTTCTGTCATCTTCTTATAATACAGAATCAGATCTGCTGCCTGTTCATAGGACAACTCTGTAGTGCTGACCGAAAGATCATAATTCTTCGACATTCCCCATTCCTGTCCGGTATAATCCTTACGAAAAGCGCTTCTTTTCTCATCCACATCCTGGATCTTACGTTTCGCTTTCATTCTGCTTGTAATATGATCACGCTCTTTCACGCGTTCAATTCGTGTTTCCATATCTGCATGGACAAATACACTAAAAGCTTCTTCTCGGTTTCTCATCAGATAACCTGCGCACCTTCCCATAATAATACATGGTCCCTCTTCCACAAGCTCTTCAATCAGCTTAAATGGATATGGCTTCTTCTTCGGTTCTGCAAAATTCATTGCGATTGAATAAAGAAGGCTGTCCACCGGCTGTTCATCCAGATACTCCTGCATTTCTTTCTCGTATCCGCGCATCTTTGCAATTTCAAACAGCTTCTCTTTATCGTAAAACGCATAACCGGTACGCTTTGCCAGCAATTCACCGATTTCATGTCCGCCGCTTCCATATTCCCGTCCGATACAGATAATTGTTTTCTCCATATTCTGCACACTCCTCTCTAATACAGGTGATAGAAAATCAATGCACCTACAACCGTCATCAATCCGGCCACTGCAATAGAAAGACTGCTCATTGCTCCTTCAATCTCTCCGATTTCCATTGCCTTTGCCGTTCCCATAGCATGGGAAGCTGTTCCGATTGCCAGTCCTTTTGCAATCGGATGCTCAATTTTGCAGAGCTTACAGATTCCCTCTGCAAACATATTTCCAATAATCCCGGTAATTACGATTGCAGCAACTGTAATCGTCACAATTCCACCAAGCTCTTCTGAGATTCCCATACCGATCGCTGTGGTAATTGATTTTGGAAGAAGCGTTACATAGAACTGCTTCTTCAGGTGGAACAACATAGAAAATACCCATACACCGGCAAGGCTGGCAAATACACCTGTTGTAATTCCTGCAATGATCGCTTTCAGATTCTTCTTAAGAAGATTCATCTGCTGATAAAGCGGAATTGCAAGACAGACTGTAGACGGTGTCAGAAGGTAGCTCAGTACATTCGCTCCCTTATCATAAGTATCATAATCAATTCCAGTCACTTTTAGCACGATAATTACAAAAACAATCGAAACAAGAAGTGGATTGAAGATACCAATTTTTAACTTTTTACGCAGAAAAATTCCTGCCTCATATCCAAAAAGACTGATCGCCATACAAAAAAAGGTCGATCCATGCAGCATATTACTCATCCTTCTTCTCCTCTTTCTTCAGTACAAACTGAGCGGTTCTTCCACTCACGCCCATAACCAGCACTGTTGTCACTACAATTGTAACCATGATCGGAACAAGAACCGGTTTTAAGTCTCCCCATGATACCATCAGACCTACTCCTGCAGGGATAAAAAGCATCGGCATGATTTCAATCAGAAATCCACCGGCCTCATCAACTGCTTTCAAAGGAATTACTTTTGTCTGTAAACCTGCCAGCAAGATCAGCAAGCCATAAATACTTGCAGGAACCGGTAGTGGAAGGATTGCATGCAAAAGCTCTCCCGCAAAGGAAATCAATAT
>ENA-OQBD01000517-OQBD01000517.1-human-gut-metagenome-genome-assembly--contig:-NODE-517-length-20711-cov-3.889623_pt1 | contig 20711 bp, 16 predicted proteins | sample MGYA00242742_ERZ504543 | MGnify/ENA primary metagenome ERZ504543 (study PRJEB26092, sample SAMD00036239) | human gut metagenome | host: Homo sapiens | study: EMG produced TPA metagenomics assembly of...
AAGAATTGGGCCAGATTGAAGCCGCTTCCACGGTCCATGAAATACAAGCGGAAAGCCAAAAACGAGCAACCAACTGACAATATGGATACTCATTTCCAAAAAACGTCGTTGTGAAAATAACTGTTTCATACAGGCAAAGATAAGAAAGATTAGATTAGAAATAAGATTTCCATGATTCTTATTCCATAAAATAAGACTGGCAGGAATCAGTGAAGCAAAATTGATTTACAAAAAACATTATAAACAGATAATCGGGAAAAGACCGGAACCCAACTAGCATTCCCATAAATCAATTCTGCTTCACCCCACACCTTTTCATCCCTACTCGTAACGCAAAGCGTCTATCGGATCCAAATCTGCAGCTTTCTTCGCCGGATACCATCCGAAAAACACACCGGTGACGGTACATACCAGAAATGAAAGCAACACACTCCAAGGCTGGATAAATACAGGCCAATGTGCTTATCGTTTTAATCATAAAACTGGCTCCACAACCGATAATCACTCCTATCAGCCCCCCCGTGATACTGATCAGGATAGCCTCTATCAGAAACTGGCTCAGGATATCTACTCCTCGAGCCCCGACCGACATACGCAAACCAATTTTCACGAGTACGCTCTGTTACAGACACATACATGATATTCATGATACCGATACCACCGACCACCAAAGATATACCGGCAATACAAGCCAACAAGGTAGTCATCAGGTCTGTTGTAGTGTTGAGCATACTACTCAGCTCCTGCTGGGTGCGGATGGTAAAGTCATCATCATCCGTTTCTTTCAGCTTATGTTCACGACGCAGAATGGTCGTTATCTCATCTACAGCCTCATCGGTCATATCTTCTGTCAGAGCCGAAGCAAAAATTCCACTTAGGTAAGTCTGTGCCAGCAATCGTTTCATCACCGTACTGTAAGGAGCCAGTACCACATCGTCCTGGTCCATGCCCATCGAGTTATACCCTTTTGATTTCAGCACACCAATTACCCGGAAAGGAATTTGATTACAACGAATCACTTTCCCTATCGGATCCGATCCGTCGGGAAAAAGATTATCGACAATGGTTTTACCGATAACACAAACCTTGGCTGCCGTACGGATGTCATTCTCGGTAAACATCTCCCCCTGTTCCACGGTGAGCTGACGTATGGTAAGATAATCCATACTTACACCACTCACCGAAGACGGGTAGTTGTTGGCCCCCGCAACAAGTTGTCCCGAAGAAGAAACGTTGGGACTAATGCCGGAGAGATTAGTACACTCTTCGCTCAACTTTTCATAATTTTCCAGTTTCAGTGTCTGCATGGCCGAAGGGTCTTGGCGGACCCCTCCACGCATCTCTGCTCCCGGATGAATCATAATCATGTTTGACCCCATCTCCGAGATTTGTTGCTGGATGCTCTTTTTCGAGCCCTGACCGATGGCAAGCATAGCAATGACTGATGCCACACCGATGATGATCCCCAACATGGTGAGGAAAGCGCGGAGCTTGTTGTTGGCAAGAGCCCGGAGAGCTATTTTAAATAGATTCGTTCCGTTCATAATGATTCTTTTTTATGGTTAGTCCTCATCATTCTTGGGCAAGGCAGCCAGCGCGGCAGCGGCCGAAAGTATCTGAGGATTGATGGTATCTTCCACTACATGTCCGTCACGCAAGCGGATATTACGGCTGCTATACTGGGCTATTTCGGGATTGTGAGTGACAAAAATAAGTGTACGGCCTTCGGCGTGTAACTTTGGAAAAGTACCAGAATTTCGAAAGAGGTACGGGTATCCAGATTACCGGTCGCTTCATCAGCCAAAATAACGGCAGGATTATTCACCAGAGCACGGGCAATGGCCACACGCTGCATCTGTCCGCCGGACATTTGGTTGGATTTATGTTCCAAACGGTCACCTAGCCCCACGGCTATCAGTGATTCAATGGCACGTTTCCGTCTTTCGGAAGCCGATACGGACGAGTTATACATCAAGGGCAACTCCACATTCTCTACGGCAGTCGTCTTAGGCAACAGATTATAGTTCTGAAATACAAAACCTATTTTACGGTTGCGCAACACAGCCCGCTGAGGTTTGCTCATGGTACGCACGGACACACCATCCAACAGGTATTCACCACTGGTAGGGGTATCAAGACATCCCAAAGTATTCAGCAGAGTGGACTTGCCGGAACCAGAAGTACCCATGATAGTGACAAACTCTCCTTCATAAATGGTAAAAGAGATGCCACGCAGAGCGTGGACGGTTTCATCGCCTACCTGGAAGTTCCGTTTTATATTTTGTAATTCGATTATCTTTTTCATATGATTTATTCTTTCAATGTAAACGGAAGCATTACCTTTTATTACTTGTTCTTTTTCTTATTGCTTCCCGGAGGGCCTGGCATGAACGGACTTCTCTCACCTTCTCCGGCAGACGGCTCTTCCATTCCAGGCATAGCACCTTTCACTACCGTTTCTGTCACTACCGGCGTATTTTCAGTGATGCCACTCACAATCTCTGTCTTGCTGCCATCAGTAATACCTATTTTCACAGGATGGGCGGTAAAGGTATTGTTATCCAGTGTCCACACTTTATGACTGCTCTGACAATCGTTTATCTTACGACCTCCCACTATGTCTTTGTTGGGAGTAAAGCGCAAAGCCTTGTTGGGAACGGTCAACACATTATCCTTGGTCAATGTATAAATGGTAGCGTTGGCGGTAAGACGCGGTTTCAGTTTCAAATAGGGATTATCAGCTGTTATCACTACCTCATAAGTAACTACAATGGTACTGGTGGTTGTTGAAGAGCTGCTGCTCGTGCTGTTCGTACTTCCCAAACGAACCTGTCTGACTACTCCTTCGAACACATCGTCGGGATAAGCATCCACGGTAAAGGTTACACGGGCTCCTTCCTCCACCCCGGCAATATCGGCTTCATCCACATCGGCCACCACCTGCATCTTGGTCAAGTCGGCAGCGATGGTGAACAGTGTCGGAGTTTCGAAACCGGATGCTACGGTCTGTCCTTCTTCCACATCACGGCTGGTCACCACTCCATCGATAGGCGAGGTGATGGTTGCGTATGACAGGTTACGCTCAGCCTTTGCCAGAGCCGCCTTGCTTTGCTCCAATGCACTTTGGGCACGTTGGAAATTATAAACCGTTTCTTCATAGTCCATATCGCTGATTAATTGCTTCTCGTGCAGTTTACGGTTGCGGTCATATAATTTCTTTTGGTAATCGTACTCGGCCTCATTGCCGTCATAAGTGGCCTTTGCCGACTGAAGTTCACTTTGCAGTGTCACTTTATCCATCTCGGCTATCAATTCTCCTTTCTTTACCACAGAATTGTAATCCACATAAATCTTGTCAATAATACCAGATACCTGCGTACCCACTTCCACCTCTGTCACCGGCTCTATGGTCCCGGTAGCAGTAATGAAATTGCTGACATTACCTTTCGTTACGGTTTCCGTTGCGAAATCGACCGTACTTTTTCCCTCCGGTCCGCCAAGCATCCAGTAACCGCCTGCCACGACCACTACGGCTACCGCTGTAGTAAGAATCATTTTCTTCTTTTCCATAATATAATATGTATAGCGTTATGATTATAATTTTATATCCTGACCTGCATAGAAGTTCAGTAGAGTCCGATCCAAGATAGCCATATACTTGGCCTGAATACGTTGCTGCTGTGCACTGAGCAGGTTATTTTTCTCGGTAAGCAACTCTACGGTATTCTTCATTCCCAAGTTGAATTGCTCGCTGACCATCTCATAACTGGCCTGGCTACTTTTCAGCTTACTCTCAGCCGCCGCATATTGCTCTTGAGCATTAGTAGCGTCCAACCACAGACTTTCTATATTCTTATAGAGTTCCTTTTGCTTGTTTATCAAATCGAGTAGACTACTATCATATTGCAAACGTGCCTTCTGCACAGCACTTTTGTTCTGGCGATTATCAAAAATCGGAATGTTTATATTCAATCCTATCATATTATTCCAGCCATATTTCATTTGTTTGCTCCAGCTATTATCACTGGCACTGTTTGTCATACTCCCCGTAGATGCACTCAGACTGATGGTAGGGAGATAGCCGGCTTTAGCCACTGATATGTCCAATTTGGAATTCTCTATGCTCAACTTGCTGCTTTGAATTTCCGGACGTGATGCCAAAGCCTGCTGATAAACATCCTCCTGAGCAGGTAACGGTTGCAAAACATGTTCATCGGCGAATTCGGGAAGAACCAAATCCATTTCTTCCGTACCATCCAGCTCCAACAACTGCTTCAACTGCAATTTATAGTCACGCAAGGAACTTTCGGAGATCACCAACTGATATTTGTCACTGCCTACCTGTGATTCCAATTGTGCCAAATCGGCTTTTGAAATACTTCCTTTATGAAAGAGTTCTTTGCCCCTGTCGTATGTAGCTTGGCTCACCTGTAAGGTGTTCTGGTTAATTTTCACCGACTCGTCGGCATAAAGTATCTGGATGAATATTTGTGCAATCTGCTCTTGCAAAGAGTTTTCTGTTTCGGCTACGGTAAGCCCTGCAATCTGCTGACTCGTCTTCTTTTGTTTGATGGCATTCAACCGTTTGTTACCATTCCACAATGTCCATTGTGCATTCAGACCATAGTTTCCATTATAAGTGGTTTTACTGTCACTACTGATGATTTCCGTTCCGCTTACCGTGTTACTGGTTTCCTGATACGGACGGTTCGTCACATTCTGTCCTGTACTGAACGACAGACTGGGAAATAGTGCGGCTTTGGCGGTTTTCACGTCTACAGAACTCTCTTCCAGTGAGATTTTGTCCTGCTGCAATTGGATATTTTTCTCCAATGCATAGTCAATACAGTCGTCCAGCGTCCACTTTTTGGCCTCTTGCGCGGAAACCGAAGTGACCGCGACCCAAATCATTACGAAATATACTACTCGTTGTCTCATCCTTTTTACTATTTAATTTGTTTGTACAAAAGTAGAGGACTGTGATTTTTTTAGCAATAAATATAGATTTGTGGAATATTTCTATGGACAAAAACTTGCTTTTTACCGATAAAGTGTTTTTCTTTGTAATTATTACAACTTTAAGATAAATTTATGAATGATTCTTTGTTGACACGCATCTGGATATTCTATCGCGACGGCTTTCGCGAGATGACCTTGGGACGTACCCTTTGGACGATTATTCTTATCAAACTATTCATCATGTTCTTTATTCTAAAACTTTTCTTCTTTCCCTCCTTCCTTGGCGGGAAGACAACGGAAGAGAAGCAACAGTATGTAGGTGAGGAGTTAATAGAACGGGCAAATCCATAAACATTTAAATAAATCAGAAAGTTATGTTTGAAAACATTGACACTTCATTAATTGACTGGTCAAGAGCACAGTTCGCTCTAACGGCCATGTATCACTGGCTTTTCGTACCTCTCACTTTGGGATTAGCTGTGATAATGGGGCTCATGGAGACCTTTTATGTAACAACAGGTAAGGAATTCTGGAAGAACACAGCTAAATTCTGGATGAAACTGTTTGGAATCAATTTCGCCGTAGGTGTTGCCACCGGTCTGATTCTGGAATTCGAGTTCGGAACTAACTGGAGTAACTATTCCTGGTTTGTGGGCGATATCTTCGGAGCCCCACTGGCTATCGAAGGAATCCTGGCATTTTTTATGGAAGCCACTTTCATTGCCGTCATGTTCTTCGGCTGGAACAAAGTGAGCAAGCGTTTCCATCTGGCATCCACCTGGCTCACCGGACTGGGAGCAACGATCTCCGCTTGGTGGATTCTGGTCGCCAATGCCTGGATGCAATACCCCGTAGGGATGGCTTTCAATCCCGAAACAGTAAGAAATGAAATGGTGGACTTTGCAGCTGTCGCCCTCTCTCCCATGGCTATCGCCAAGTTCTTCCACACAGTGTTAAGCAGCTGGATACTGGGAGCCGTTTTTGTAGTAGGAATAAGTTGCTGGTATTTACTGCGCAACCGTCAGAAGGAGTTCGCTCTGAGCAGTATTAAAGTTGCTGCCGCCGTAGGTTTGTTCGCCTCTCTCGTCACTGCATGGACGGGGGATATTTCGGGAGTACAGGTAGCCAAAGTGCAACCTATGAAAATGGCTGCCGCTGAAGGATTGCATGATGGCGGAAACGGAGTACCCTTCACCATTGCAGGCGATTTGAAAATCCCCAAAATGCTTTCTATCCTTGCCACTCACGACATAGACGGTTATGTACCGGGTATCAACAATCTGCTGGAAGGTGGTTATCAGATGCCCGACGGTACAACGGCTTTATCGGCCGAAGAGAAAATTAAACGCGGACAGATTGCCATCGCCGCCCTGGATGCATTCCGCAAAGCGCATAAGGCAGGTGACGAAGCAAGTGCCGCAGCAGCTCGCAAGACATTGGACGAAAACGTAAAATATTTTGGTTACGGATATATCAAGGATCCTGCCCATCTGGTTCCTAATGTAGGACTTACTTTCTGGTCATTCCGGATCATGGTGGGGCTGGGAGGTTATTTCATCCTGTTCTTTATTATAGTACTGATTGTATCGAAAAAAGAGAAACTGGCTGATATGCGATGGTTGCAACGGGTGGCTTTGTGGACTATTCCACTAGCCTATATCGGCAGTCAGGCAGGCTGGGTGGTAGCCGAAGTGGGGCGCCAGCCATGGGCTATACAGGATATGTTGCCTATAGGAGCAGCCATCTCCAAATTGCAGACAGGTTCCGTACAGCTTACTTTCTTTATCTTCCTTCTATTGTTTACCGTTCTGCTCTTTGCTGAAATAGGTATCATGCTGAAGGCCATCAAGAAAGGACCGGAGGGAATTAAGAATTAAGGAATAAATGAAACAGGTGGAAATAATTCAGGCTGCGCAATAAATGGGCTACATACAGGAGATTAATTCCGCCATCAAGTCATTCTTTTTTTAGTTCAAGTTTCTCTAATTCTATTTTTCAATATTCAATTCTCAATTTTTAATTTAGAATATTATGGACTATATATTTCTACAAAATTATTGGTGGTTCCTAGTATCGTTACTGGGTGCTTTGTTGGTGTTCCTACTCTTTGTGCAGGGTGGCAACTCTTTGCTGTTCACGCTGGGACGCAATGACGAAGAACGTGCCTTGCTGGTAAACTCCACAGGACGCAAGTGGGAGTTTACTTTTACCACCCTTGTCACTTTCGGCGGCGCCTTCTTCGCTTCTTTCCCGCTGTTCTACAGTACCAGCTTTGGCGGTGCTTACTGGTTGTGGATGATTATTCTTTTCAGTTTCGTATTGCAAGCTGTTTCATACGAGTTCCAGTCCAAGCTGGGCAATCTGCTGGGCAAACATACTTACCAATGGTTTCTGGTTATAAATGGTATTGTAGGGCCTCTATTGCTGGGAGGTGCGGTAGCCACATTCTTTACCGGCTCCAATTTCCTGGTTAATAAAGGAAACATGGGTAATGAGCTGATGCCTGTCATCAGCAGTTGGGCAAACGGATGGCACGGACTGGATGCGCTGACCAATCCTTGGAATCTGGTCTTGGGATTTGCCGTATTCTTCCTGGCCCGCCTTTTGGGCAATCTTTATTTTATCAATAACATCCGGGATAAAGACTTAATCCCCCGCTGCCGCCGTCAGCTTATAACAGATGCTATTCCTTTCCTTATTCTATTTCTGGCATTTGTTATCCGTACTTTATTGGCTGATGGTTTCGCTGTAAATCCCGAGACAAAAGAAGTTTATATGGAACCTTACAAGTATTTCATCAATCTGATGGATATGCCTCTATTGCTGGTATTGTTCCTATCAGGCGTTGTCGGGGTACTTTGGGGTATCGGAAGGGCTGTCTTCAGCAAGACTGCGACCAATGGTATCTGGTTTACCGGAATAGGAGTTGTATTGACTGTATTAGCTTTATTGCTTTGTGCGGGATATAATAATACGGCTTATTACCCGTCCACAGCCGATCTACAAAGTTCGCTGACCTTGGCAAACAGTTGCTCCAGCGAATTTACCCTGCGCACCATGGCATACGTTTCCATTCTGGTACCTTTCGTTCTGGCCTATATTATTTATGCTTGGCGTGCCATAGACCGCAAGCCCATTACAGCAAAGGAACTGGAACAAGACGGACACGCTTATTAAAGAGTCTTAATGGATTATAGTGAAGGCATCCTGTTTTGCAAATAGCTGTAAACAGGATGCCTTTCTATGTTAAATAACATTGTTTCAACCTATAAAATGAAGAGAATATCTTGCAAATTTCCGAAATATCCGTACCTTTGCATTGTGTTTTTCATAGTATTAGATTTAAGGTTAACAAAGGTTGGAGCAAGGCGTTGCTCCTTTTTTTATATCTATAGGAGACATAGCATCCATAGTTGATTCATTTCCCATCTAGAAAGTTATTTTCGTTTAAACTCTTCATCTAAAAGAAATATTATGATACAAGTGATGCATACAGTTGCGGATTACGTGCATGATGCCAAATATAAGATGCCGGATAGACCCCTTCCTTGTTTTTATCAAGGATTTCTTTCAAAATACTGCATTTGTTCTCGCCCGTCACTAGAAAACAGGTATGCCGGGCTTCTATCAAGGGACGTCCCGTCATGCATATACGCACTGTTTTATTATAAGGATTGACGGACACCTCATACGGTTCCCCGGCGGTAAGAAGTTCCTGATGGTCGGGGAAAATGGATGATGTATGCCCGTCCTCTCCTATCCCTAATAATACAAAATCAAAAACAGGCACACCGTCCACGGTCGGAACGGTGGTCTTGACTATGGAAGAATACTGTTTGGCTTCTTCTTCGGGAGCGTCCTCACCCACAATACGGTAGCAATGACTGGCAGGAATACCTACCTTACTAAACAACAGACGATAGGCCAAGCCAAAGTTGCTCTGATCATCGCCAGGTGGCACACAACGCTCGTCTACCCAATAGAAATAAATACGGGACCAAGGGGTATATGCGGCATATTCACGCTCCCAAACCTCAAAAAGTGTGGCAGGAGTAGTCCCTCCGGAAAGAGCAATGGTAAAAGGCCGTTCAAGCTCTTTATCCATCGCTTCCAATATATGAGTTATCAAGGTTTGCGACGCTTGTACAGGCGACGCATAAAAGTTATGGTCAATCATCTTATTCACTATTTATTACTTAGAGTTTGCTGTTTTAAATTTACTATCCACAGATGACGACTTACAATTTACAGTATAAATTTGGAATGTGTCAGATTCTTGCACGGGTTTGTCCATTCGGAATGACTGCGGTTGATCAATACATCCGCTTCTTTCGGTCCCCATGTTCCTGCAGGATACCCATAAAGAGGAGTTTCGGGATGCTTCTTCCAATAATCCAGAATCTTATCAAAAGTAAGTCCAGCTCTCGTCCACAGCATCGGAACGGGTAAAAAGTGTAGGATCACCCACCAGACTGTCTTCCAACAGGCGTACATACGCATCCCCCGTTTTCCTGATCGTGCTGGTCATAGCTGAAGTCCATCTCCCATGGTTCCCATATAGAAACCGGCACCAGGTTCTTTCATGGCTATGCGCTGAAGAATTCCCTCGTCGGGTTGAATACGGATAATCAGTTCCTCACCTTTGTAAAAGCCTTCCTTCATTTGGAACATCTGCATAGGAGCAGGTTTGAAATGAACCACAATTTCGGTCACCTTGGTAGGCATCTGCTTTCCGGTACGGATATAAAAAGGCACTCCCTGCCAACGCCAGTTATCCACATACAGACACATCGCCACGTAGGTATCTGTACGGGAATCAGGACGAACATTCTTTTCTTCACGATAACCGATACGGTCATCACCAGCAATATATTGTCCGCGGATAACATTATCACGGATATACTTATCAGTCAGCGGACGAAGGGATTGGTAGACCTTGATCACCTCGTTACGGAAACCATTCTTGTCAAACTTGGCCGGTGGTTCCATGGCAGTAATAGCAAGCAACTGCATCAAATGGTTCTGTACCATATCGCGCAGAGCTCCCGCCCCGTCATAATATCCTCCGCGAGTACCTATACCCATATTTTCCACCGCAGTGATTTCTACATAATCTATATAGTTACGGTTCCATATCGGTTCGTAAATAGTACTTCCAAAACGGGTCACCATAATATTCTGCACCGTTTCCTTGCCCAAAAAATGATCGATGCGGTAGATATCCTCTTCTTTAAAATAAGCGGCATAGATTTTATTTAGTTTCTGAGCGGAAGCCAGGTCGTATCCGAAAGGCTTCTCGACAATGATACGCTTTAATCCAGGCTTTTTCAACAAGCCCGCATCATGCAGACATTTCGGAATCAATTCATAAAGCAAGGGCGGAGTTGCCAGATAGAACAAATAGTTCCCATTATTCTCATATTGAGGCGAAAGCTCCTTCAAACGGTCATTCAACAGAAAATAAGTGGTTTCGTCAGCTGGGTCCATGGACTGGTAATGAACAGTAGAGAGAAAATCGTCCAATGTTTCCATTTCCTCTTTAGTAAGAAAACCGAATTTTATCAGTTCTTCTTTCAGATAGGCACGATAGGTCTCGTCCGTGTATGCAGTACGGGCACAGCCGATAATGGCAAAATGCTCGGGGAAGCGTTTTCCCGTTATGTATCTTTATCAAGGCAGGCATCAGTTTGCGCCGGGTTAAATCACCGGATGCACCGAAGATGACCAAAAATAAACTATGTGGTAAACTCATGATTCTTTCTTTTAAAAATGAATGTATAATGCTTTGTGTTGCGACATATCAATAGTTGTCTTCCCAATGTTCGTGGAAAAATTCCCCCCGTGGACTGTCCACACGCTCGAAAGTATGAGCTCCGAAATAATCACGCATCGCTTGAATCATATTGGCTGGGGAATGGTTGGTGGTCAGACCTAAAAAATAATTCAACGCTGCGGAAAGTACAGGTACGGGCAACCCTTCTCTCAACATGACACCGATGTATTTCTTCCACGCGGGCAGGGCTTCCATTACTTCCCGTCCGAAATGCTCGTCCAGCAACAGATGCGACAATCCCGGTGCACGGTGATAGGCCTCGGCAATGTCGTTCAGAAAAGCAGAACGAATAATGCATCCGGCGCGCCACAACAGCGCGATAGTGGAAAGATTCAACTTCCAGCCATATTGCTCACTGGCAGTGCACATCAGAGCAAACCCTTGCGCATAGCCTATCAGACGAGCCACATATAAGGTACTTTCCAATCCGATCACCGTATCCTGATAATTATATACCGGATGATTCTCCACATGCATATAATGTTTGGACATCAGCACGCGCAAGTTCTTCTCTGCCGACAGATTACGGGCAAAAACCGCCTCGGCAATCACGTCCAGTGGTGTATTTAGTTGTAGGGAGTTAATGACACTCCAGCGACCCGTTCCTTTTTGTCCTGCAGCATCCAGAATGTTATCGAGCAAATAATCGCCTCCTTCTTCTTTATGACGCAGAATGGCCGAAGTAATCTCTATCAGGTAACTATGCAGACGTCCTTTGTCCCATTGTTCAAAAATATCCGCCATCTGTTCATTCTTCAACGCCAGCAGGTGCTTCATGGCGAAATAAGTTTCAGCAATCAGCTGCATATCCCCATATTCTATGCCATTATGCACCATTTTTACATAGTGGCCTGCGCCACCGGGACCTACCCACTCACAACACGGAGTACCATCCTCAGCTTTTGCCGCAATACTTTTCAGCATCGGCTGAATGACTGGCCATGCCTCTTGCGCACCACCGGGCATGATGGACGCTCCATGCAAAGCACCCTCCTCACCTCCTGAAATGCCGCAACCTACAAAGTACATTCCTTTATCATAAAGTTCCTTTACACGACGTTCCGTATCTTCATAATAAGAGTTGCCTCCGTCAATGAGGATATCACCCTTTTCCATCAAAGGAAACAGCTTGCCCGTCAGTTCATCGACAGCGGGACCCGCCTGTACCATCAAAAGGATGACACGCGGAGTTTTCAGTGCTTCGACAAAATCTGTCAGTTCATTACTGCCTATGATGCCTTTTCCTTTGGCGCGGTTGGCTATAAAGTGTTCCACTACATTTTCTTCTTTTCCAGGAACGGTACGGTTCCATACTACAACCTTCCATCCCTTGTTGGCAAGATTCAGAGCAAGGTTCTGCCCCATCACACCTAATCCGATTAATCCTATATCTGCCTTTTCCATAAATTATTCTTTTTATATTTAACAATTTGATAGGTTATTTGTTCAATAATTCTATCTTTGCAATTTGAATAATAACACATTATCATGAAGAGGTTAAAAATCGGCTTATTAGCCCGAATTATCATCGCCATCACATTGGGTATAGGATTCGGAAACGTTCTTCCCGGCGAATTGGTCAGAGTATTTGTGACTTTCAACGGAATCTTCAGCGAATTTTTGGGTTTCATCATTCCGCTGATTATTCTCGGGCTGGTCACTCCTGCCATTGCCGATATCGGTAAGGAGGCAGGAAAGATGCTGGTGATAACGACATTGGTAGCATACAGCGCCACGTTGTTCTCCGGTTTCCTGTCTTATTTCACCGGAGTGACTTTTTTCCCTTCCATGATTACTCCGGGAGCACCGATAGAACAAATCAGCGAGGCACATGATATTTCTCCATTCTTCACTGTAGCCATCCCCCCGGTGATGAATGTGATGACTTCCTTGATTTTAGCCTTCACACTAGGTCTGGGCATCGCACATCTGGATAGTACAGCGCTGAAAAACGTATGTAACGATTTCAAAGAAATCATAGTCAAAACCATCCAGACGGTGATTCTGCCCCTACTGCCTATCTATATATTCGGTATATTCCTGAATATGACCCATTCCGGACAGGTATATAACATTCTGATGGTATTTATCAAGATCATCGGAGTCATTTTCCTGCTTCACATCTTCCTATTGGTTTTTCAATATACCATTGCAGCGCTGTTTGTACATCGGAATCCGTTCAAACTACTGGGAAAGATGATGCCTGCCTATTTCACAGCATTGGGCACACAGTCATCGGCAGCCACCATTCCGGTGACTTTGCGACAGACTGTCAAGAATGGGGTCACGGAGGATATAGCCGGATTTGTCATTCCGCTATGTGCCACAATTCATCTGTCGGGAAGCACGTTGAAGATTGTTGCTTGCGCACTGGCACTGATGATTATGCAAGGAATGCCCTTTGATTTCCCCATGTTTGCAGGATTCATCTTTATGCTGGGAATCACGATGGTAGCTGCACCGGGAGTACCGGGAGGAGCCATCATGGCTGCATTGGGGATCCTGTCTTCCATGCTGGGATTCGGAGAAAGTGAACAGGCTTTGATGATAGCACTTTACATTGCCATGGATAGTTTCGGTACTGCTTGTAATGTGACGGGCGATGGGGCTATCGCATTGATTATTGATAAGTTTTTCGGAAAGAAAAATCTCCGGTCCATACAATAAACAGGAAAAATATTCCCGAATCAGATAAAGTCAGGAAACTCTGTAACCCATTCATGAAAAGTTGCCAGGCTGATTTATGACGTGTATGATAAAAAAGGTAACGGCTTTAACTCTGATAAAAGAAAGACATTTTCATGATAAATAGCAGGCAGGCAACAAGTTGCCTGCCGATTCTTCATAACAAACAAAAAAGGAAAGCATGAGCTAGAATATAGGCATCTGCCAAATGAATCCCACTGACACACGATGGGTACTGAAATTATCCTCACCCAACGCCTTTGCACGATCGGTATATTTATAGGAACGCCCCACGTATGCCAGGAAGAAGTGCAGATTGCTCTCCATCGGATAAAATTCTATACCTCCTGCATATCCCCATGCCGTGCGATATTTCCCTTTTTCCACTTCATCACTTGCCTTATAAACGGAAGCAGTTTCATACATTCCTTTTGCAAACAAGTTCCACTTTGGGGCAAAACGATAATTCACATGCAACACATAGGACATATATTCGGCATTAAAAGCATTGTGTGCCTGATTATCAGTTCCTACTATACTAGTTATAATCCCTTTACGGTCTACCCCTTCATGAGAATACATCCAGTCAAAATAGGCGTGCCATTTAGGGCTGAAATTAAATTCATTACCCAAAGCATAATAATACATCTTCTCGCCTTTCGTTTCGTTCATGACAGAGGCAGACCAACGGGTTTTGAAAACATCCAGAAAATTACCATTCCAGTTCAAGGTATAAACCAACGGCAGTTTGGTACGTTCCAAATCCCCATACATCTCCTCGGACGGTCCGTTCCGACTGTTCAATACCTGAAATTGTATCTGCTGATAAGAATTATAGTTGTATGCCACATTCAAACCAGTCATGAAGTTACTCATGTGCTCTATCATGTCACTATATTCGTAAATATCAATCGGATTCAAATCAAATTCTATACCACCATACGAGACACATTGCTTTCCGGCAAAAAATGAGAACTTATTTAATTTGATGCCTACTCCTGCCCAATCTATGCTGGTAGGTACATTATCTATATTGCCGGAACCATCGTTACCCCGATTCAGACGCTGACGGTAACGGTAACTCAACCAATCATTGATATCTCCCTTCATTTCGATACGGAGCTGCTTCATTTCGAATGCGCCCTGATCAAATCCGGAGTCGTTCCATTTCATATTGAAATCACCGTGCATATTAAGATAGAGATTGAACTTGTCCGTTTTCTTCTTGATACCGGTGACTTCTTCAAACAGACTTTTGTCACCGGCCATGAAATCACTTCCGGAAGATTGGGCATATAAAGGGTAAGTGCCTGAGACAGCAAGGGCTGTCAGGCATACTAACATTATTCTTTTCATAAGTCAAAGTTTTAGGTTATAATGTATTCTCTTTTTCTTTTATGCGCGCAAAAGAAAAAGAGATAAAAAGAAAAAGTGCCGGATGGACTAGTATACGTTGAAGTATTCCTGAATCTTCTTCCAGTCTTTTGTTTTAGTTAATGCCAACATCAACAACACACGCGCTTTCTGAGGATTCAACTCTTGTGAAGCCACGAATTGATATTTATTATCATCCACCTCGGCATCCAATGTGGTCGGTCCGGTAGGAACACGGCTGGAACGCACTACCAAAATACCTTGCTGACGGGCCTTTTCCAACATCGGAAACAAATTCTGATGAATGTTGCCATTCCCCACACCGGCATGAATAATACCTTGGTAACCATTATTCAGGAAAGGGATCATAACATCAGCCTCTACATTGGAATAACTGTAAACGATACCTACTTTCGGCAGCTTGTCAAGGTGGGCCACATCAAAATCGGAACCGGTGGTATGGCGTTTCAAAGATTCCATATTATAAAAAACCTTACCATTCAATACATATCCCAACGCACCGGAGTTAGGAGACTGGAAAGTTTGTACATCCACTGTATTGGTCTTCATGGCTCCGTGGGCTCCCAAAATCAAACCGTTCATGGCAATTACGACACCTTTACCCCGTGATTCCCTGGCGGCGGCAGTAACTACTGCATTATACAAGTTCAACGGTCCGTCCGCACTCATGGCCGTAGAGGGGCGCATGGCTCCTACCAATACAACAGGCTTGTCACTCTTCACAGTCAAGTTCAGGAAAAAGGCGGTTTCTTCCATCGTGTCAGTCCCGTGAGTAATCACGATACCGTCCACATCTCCACGGCTGAAAAGCTCGTTGATACGCTTGGCCAACGTCAGCCATACGGCATCATTCATGTCCTGAGAACCGATTTTTACAATCTGTTCCCCGGTCACATTGGCTATTTTGTTCACTTCGGGAACCGCTTCCAGCAATGTGCTGATAGCCACCTGCCCGGCAGTATAATTTGTTTTAGTAGCCGAAGCGCCTGTTCCGGCAATAGTCCCTCCTGTAGCCAATATGTGGATATTAGGCTTTTGGGCGACAGCAGCCAATGTGGTACATACCAGCATTGCCGCCATAAGGCTGAGTTTTCTTAATCCGTTCATAATCTTTTCAAGTTTAGGTTTTATTACTATAATAAATATTTGGAAATTTTGTTCACACAAAGAAGAAGATGTGCCGATGATATATATGTATACATCGAATCATTATAAATGTTACAGGCAGAAGATCACTCATCTTCAAGTCCGACTACACCTACCCCCTTTCCTTTCTAGAACACCTGTACCAGCAGCAGACCTATCACAATAGAAACAATGGTGGCCACCATCCCAGGCATCATGAACGAATGATTCAGAATCCATTTTCCAATGCCTGTTGTTCCTGTACGGTCAAAATTTATAGCTGCCACTACTGTAGGATAATTAGGAATAAAGAAATATCCGTTGACAGCAGGGAACAAAGCAATCAACATCATCGGAGAAATACCCAGTGCTATTCCTAACGGCACAATGGCACGCACCGTAGCAGCCTGGCTATAAAGCAAAATGGACATGACAAACAATGCCAGACCGAACAACCAGGGCATTTGGCGCACAATCCCCTCAATAGAGCCTGTCAGTTCCGTAATGTTTCCATTAATGAAGGTATCTCCCATCCATGCAATACCAAATATAGCGATTACCGCCTGCATCCCGGCAGGAAACACACTGCCTTGTGTAGCTTTAATTCCATCCGTACGTGAAATGAGAAGAATAACAGCCGCCGCACACAACATCAAAATCTCAATAATAGCCGGCATATCCAAAGCCGTACCATTGAACACAGGACGCATGGCAGGAATAGAACCGAACAACACTATCAACAGCGTGGCGGCAATAAAAATTATCACCGAGATACGGGCATGAAACATATTCTTCACATCGTTCAGCTCCACATGTTTTGTATCAATCATCCCGGCTTCCAAGCGGCGCAAGTATTCGGGATCTTCCAACAACTCTTTACCCACCTTCTTTGAAAGGAAAGCTCCCACCAGCACACCGATTAATGTAGCGGGAATAGTAATCTTCAGAATATCAAACAGAGTGATGTCAAATCCTGTCAGCAATCCCAGCAACGCTACGGTAGCGGCAGAGATAGGGCTGGCAGTAATAGCCTGTTGCGAGGCGATAACGGCAATGCCTAAAGGACGCTCAGGACGAATTTTAGTTTCCGTAGCCACCTCGGCTATGACAGGAAGCACAGAGTAGGCCACATGCCCCGTACCTGCGACAAAAGTAAACAGATAAGTAACCAACGGACTCAGGATAGTCACTTGTGAAGGGTTACGACGCAACAACCGTTCTGCTAATTTCACCATATAGTCCAGTCCGCCGGCAGCCTGCATACAAGAGGCGGCAGAGATAACGGCGACAATCATCAACATCACATCAATAGGGGGAGCGGTAGGTTGAAGTCCGAAAACAAAGGTCAATATGGCAAGGCCTACACCTCCCATCACTCCCAGTCCGATACCTCCCAGACGGGCACCTACAATAATAGCGACAAGTACAAATAGCAGTTGTAATAACATGTTTTTTATCCGTTTATAAATATACAATTTTAATTCTGAGAACAAAGATAGACCATTTCTGTTCTACAAACCTTAAAATTTCTAAGAATTTTTCCTTTTTTCACTACTTTCTCCCTAAAACATTCAATAAAAGTTAGTTGTTTTGTATAATAAACAATTTGTCAATGTGCTAATCGGCTGTATTATGTCCCACATAGTTATTGGTACATTAGCAAATAGACAAATTATTAAATTATTACATATGAACAGAATTTGCAATCTTTTTGGAATAAAGTATCCCATCATACAGGGAGGAATGGTATGGTGTAGCGGTTGGCGACTGGCCTCCGCAGTAAGTAACGCCGGAGGACTGGGACTGATAGGAGCAGGCTCCATGCATCCCGAGACCTTACGCGAACACATACAGAAATGCAAAGCGGCGACAGACAAACCTTTTGGAGTAAACATTCCGCTGATGTATCCCGAAATAGACATCCTTATCAATATAGTAATAGAAGAGGGTGTGAAAATCGTCTTCACCTCTGCCGGAAATCCAAAGACCTGGACAGAACACCTGCATGAGCATGGAATCATTGTGGCCCATGTAGTGGCAAGCACCAAGTTTGCCGCCAAATGTGAAGAAGCAGGTGTAGACGCCATCGTAGCCGAAGGATTCGAAGCAGGAGGACATAACGGACGGGAGGAAACGACCACCCTATGTCTTATTCCAGCCGTCAGACAGATCACCACTGTGCCGTTGATAGCTGCCGGAGGTATCGGATCGGGAGAAAGCATACTGGCTGCTATGGCATTGGGGGCCGACGGGGTGCAAATAGGCACGCGCTTTGCATTAACCGACGAGAGTTCTGCTCATTTCACATTCAAAGACCGGTGTCTGCGACTGAATGAAGGAGATACCCAACTGACATTGAAACAGCTCTCTCCCGTCCGGTTGGTCAAGAATGATTTCTTCAAACAAGTGGAAGAAGCGGAAAGCCGTGGCGCAACAACGGATGAACTACGCACTTTGTTAGGAAAAGGACGTGCCAAAAAGGGAATCTTTGAAGGAGATTTAATTCGAAGGTGAACTGGAAATAAGGGACAAGTCGCAATCATGCATACATAAATTACAGACGGTGGATGAAGTGATGAAAGAACTGGTGGAAGATTTCAATGCCGCATTAAACAAGGGTCAATGAGTTGCAAAGATTTATCTGATGGTGCGGACAATGAAACGAATCAAAAAAACCGGAGAATGAATCAAAAACAAGATGAACATTCTAAAGATTACAGATTGTAACCGACAAATACATAAAAGTGGATGTGTCCAAATTCAGTTTTTGGAAATATGAACTTATAATCTGAAATTTGAGCATCCTAAAAGACTAAGAAAGGGTCGTATCATTACTCAATACAGAGCTTGATACGACCCTTTTAAGTGTTATAATTACTATCTGTAACCTTCAGGAGCAGTCATTTTGGATTTTGACACGCCTAATGCATAAAATTAAGTTATTCTACTTACACCTTCTCTTATTAAGCAGATTAGCACTCAGGAATCCCACCAAAAATATCAGCAACGTCCCGAACACGATAGCCAGATTGGCATGTACAAAGGGGGATATCACAATCCAACAAACCAGAATTACTCCACAAACGACTCCCAGTACCGCATCAAAATTACGTGCCTTCCTCGAAATATACCCCAATAGAAACAGTCCCAACATGCCTCCGCTGAAAATAGACGCCAACGCCCACCAGGCATCCAGCGCACTTTGCACACTCATAAAGGCAAAAGCCACCAGAATCCCTGCCACTCCCACTCCTACACTGGAGAGTTTCAGCACCAACATCCGCTCCCTGTTTCCGGCATGTTTGCGGAACCGCTGATAATAATCCGTCAGAATGATGGTAGACGAACTAGTGACACTGGTCGCAATGGTACTCATACCTGCGGCAAAGATAGAAGCAATCAGCAGGCCTGTCAACCCCACCGGCAACTCATTGACTATAAAAAACGGAAAGACATAATCCGCCCCCACCCCGTCGGGCAAGATCCCCGGATGCACTTTATAGAACGCATACAGCCCGGTTCCTATCATAAAGAAAACGGCCGAAACGGGAATAAACAAATATCCTCCGAACAAGGCCGAAAATTTAGCCTCCTTCTCATTCTTCGCCGTATGATAACGTTGCACATAACTCTGGTCTATACCATAGTTCTGCAAATTAGTAAATATACCATAAATCAGACACACCCAAAAAGTGGACTCACTTAAACTGCTTCCAAAGCTTCCCAAGCTGAATTTACCATCTTCCATGGCGATGGAGAAAGTCTGCACCGGACCTCCGGGCATATCAAAAAGCAAAATAAACATACATACCAACGCACCTCCGATCAGAATAATTCCCTGTATGGCCTCTGTCCAAATGACAGCCTTCATGCCACCCAACATGGAATAAAGCACAATAGCCACACTGGTTACAACAATAATGGTCTGGATATGCCATCCCAACAATACATTCATGGGCAACGCCAACAAATACAGGATAGACCCTGTACGTGCTATCTGGGTGAGCAGATAGCAGGACGAAGCATATATACGTGCCCAAGGACCGAAACGGTTTTCCAAAAAGCTATAAGCCGATATGCTGTCCTGACTCCGGTAAAAAGGCACAAAGTAACGAGCCGCAAAATAAGAGGCGATAGGAATAGAAAGACTGAATACAAATGCATTCCAATCTCCCGAAAAGGCCTTTCCCGGATATCCCAGATAACTGATACTGCTGACATACGTGGCGAAAATGGACATCCCCACCACCCAGCCGGGCAAACTTCTTCCGGCAGAAGTGAACTCCTCGGAGGTACCTTTCTTCTTAAAGAAAGAACAACCGAAGGCCACGACTCCGCCGGTAAACAACAAAAAGACGATTATATCAATGATATGCATACAGACCGAGCATTTAAGGTTTCAATTCCGGACAAAAAGGGAGTGCCTCCAACGCCTTGCGTATCTTCTCGCGTTCCGGAACATTGAAGCGATGGAAAGGAGCCGCAACAAAATCATCACAAACACCCAATAAAGACAACGCGCATTTCAATCCTTTCAAATAACTGGAGCCATGCTGCCCCACGGTATAAAATACTGCTACTGATTTGCATCACCAAGGGTTGCAGCCGACTTACGGTTTCCATGTCACGCGCTACCGCAGCATGATAAAGATCTACATATAATTCCGGGAACATATTGGCACCTCCGTTGATCCCCCCATGTCCACCCAGCAAC
>ENA-OQBD01000520-OQBD01000520.1-human-gut-metagenome-genome-assembly--contig:-NODE-520-length-20675-cov-3.291805_pt1 | contig 20675 bp, 25 predicted proteins | sample MGYA00242742_ERZ504543 | MGnify/ENA primary metagenome ERZ504543 (study PRJEB26092, sample SAMD00036239) | human gut metagenome | host: Homo sapiens | study: EMG produced TPA metagenomics assembly of...
AGCGCATTGATATAACGCTTTCTGGTCGGTCCCTCCACGCCGTAATTATTGCTGAAATTCCAGGAACTCCCATCGAGATTCTGCTCTCCATTTTCCTCATTGTGTTTATCGTTGTACATAAACAGATCTGCAAGCGTAAACCCGTTGTTGCTTGCTATATAATTGATATAGCCTAAAAAAGCCCCCTGTTTTCTCTGCTGATCGGCAAAATCACGCATATTTCCATTGATATGGTTTAAGACCTGCCGGATCGGATACTGATACTCCTCTTTGTAAATATACAGATTCGGATACTTCCGGCTTGCCGCACATGCTTTTTCCTCAAAATCCACATAAAAGATCTTGGTACGGCTGAGCATTCCATCCTGCACGATCGCTGTAATGGGCAGCTGTTCTCCAAGCAGATGGATTCCGTCCACATGGTATTCCCGCACCCAGTAACGAAGTGCTTCTAAAATCAGATTATGATTCACTTTCTCCGGAAAATACATCTCCATCACACATTCCATGCCGTTTTCGTGCAGACGGCGGATCAGCATCCTGAATTCCCGGGAAGCATGCAGCGGATCGGCAGCATACGATGCCTTCACCGCAAAATAATTGCCGGGTTCATATCCCCAGTAATTCACTTTACGCGGAACCTTTTTTATTTTTTCTGCCGGGCGGATCTGATCCGTCTGTTTTTCTTTCCAACGGATATATTCCGGAAGTTTCTGCTGCTTCGGCAGTTCAATTTCCTCAAACTCATATACCGGCATAAGTTCGATCGTTGTCACACCGAGTTTCTTCAGATAGGGAATCCGGTTCATAAGCGCACGAAATGTCCCCGGAACACTTCTGGTACCGGAATCCATCGTAAAACCACGCACATGCAGCTTGTACATAATCATCTGTTCTCTCGGTATTTCCGGACATACATCCTCCCCCCAGTCAAACTCCTGCACATCAAATGCCCCATGCACCTCATACTGCTGCCGGCTGCGTGAACTGTCATTCCAGACCTGCCGCCCCATGATGGCGTGTGCGCACGGGTCCATTACCTTTTTCCCATTGATCTCAAAATCGTAAATCAGATGTTCCAGATGCAGATCTGCCACTGCGACAGAGCGCACCGATCCCATGCAGTATTCTGCCGGAACAGCTATCTTTTCTTCTTTTTTGGTCTGTATATCCTTAAGTACCACAAAACAGCTGTCCTCTTTTTCCGCATCAAACGTAAAAGTCGTCCATTCTCCCTGAACCGTCACTCCCGGTTTTGCGTAATCCCTTCTCTGATCCTTTTATTCTCTGTTCGTTTTTTCGTATCTCGTATTTTCATGTTTTTCATTATACCCTTTTTAAAAAACTTTGTATATCACTTTTTCGAATTGACAAGCTCCTTACTCCTCGCTTATAATGATAAAAGACACAAAAAACGATTAAGAAAAGAGGTATCTTATGGAAGATAAAGAAAAAGCAACACCCGTTACCCCGGATGAGATTGAAGATATCCGTGTAACACTTGAGCTGGATGAAGGTGAAGTAGAATGCAAAATCCTTACCATTTTTGACGTAAATGAACAGGACTACATTGCACTGATGCCGCTCAATCCAGACGGCTCTGATCCGGACGAAGGCACCGTTTATCTCTACCGCTATGCAGAGGATGAAGAAGGTCTTCCACAGATCGACAGCATCACGGATGACGACGAGTACGAAGCCGCTGCTGACCGCTTCGATGAAATGCTCGATGATGACTACTTCAACGCACTCGAAGACGAGGAATAACTTTTATAAAAACCTGCATCGAATACCCGATGCAGGTTTTTTACGGCTCTTTACCGGCTTCTTTGATAAAACGCGACAGTTCCACCTCTTTGCCACGCATTTTTTTTACCGAACAGATGGTCAGGGATTCCTTTGCTCTGGTCATTCCCACATAAAACAAACGCCGTTCTTCCTCGACATCCTGCTTTAATACTGCTTTCTTATAAGGCATTACACCCTCGTTGACGTCAATCAGATACACTTTTGTAAATTCCAGCCCCTTGGCGCTGTGCAGTGTTGCAAATGTCACAGCATTCTGATTCCTGCGCTTTTCCTGTGCCAGTCTCTTTAACTCCTGCCGGTATTCTTCTATATGTGCAAACCATTCCTCAAATGTACGGTACCCTTTGGCACTCGCAAGGATTTCATCTGCCACTTCATAAAAATCTTCTTTATTCGCATTCCGGTATTCGGCATACTCTGCCAGATAATCATCGTACCCGATTCCCCGCCGGATATAGTTGATTGCCGCATAAGGGCTCAGACGGGACAAATGTTTCAGATCATACCACAGCTTTTCGATCCGCTCCGCGATCCACGGCTGCTCCTCATATAATTTCATCCACTCATCAAAACATACCGTTTCATCGGGCAGGCTGTCCCTGCCGATATACCGCTTCGGCCGGTTCATAATAGAAAGGAAATCGGCCCTGCTGTCACTTCCCTGTGCGATGCGGATATAAGTGAAAAAATCACGGGCAATCCAGTGCTCATAGATATCCGGAATCCGGTCTTTCGTCTGAAATGCCAGATTGGCAGAAACCATATATTCCATCAGGGCACGCGGCTGCATGTTTGTCCGAAACAGTACTGCGATTTCCGAAAGCGGAACCCCAATTTTTGCACAGTCTGCCGGATATCTTCTGCCAAAAATGCATTCTCTTTATAGCAGTCCTCAAAGTACTGAAAACGCACCTTCTGTTTCCCGGATTTTCCGGCACGGATCTTTTTCGGAAAACGTTCTTCATTGTGTGCGATCAGGCGCATAGCTGCCTCCACAATCGGCGGCTCACACCGGTAATTTACTTCAAGATTCACAATCTTTGCCTGCGGGTATATCTTTTGAAATCCCAGCATAATTTCCGGCTTCGAACCGCGGAACCGATAGATGGACTGGTCATCATCTCCCACTACAAAGAGATTATTTTCCGGTGCGGCAAGCATACACATGATCTTCCACTGGATCAGATTGATATCCTGAAATTCGTCGATCAGAATATAACGGTACTTTTTCTGCCATGCCGAAAGAATATCCTTCCGCTGGGAAAACAGGTCATATGTGTATGTCAGCATATCATCAAAATCTATCAGGCGGTTTCTTTTGAGCCGCTCATCATATTCCCGGTAAATCTTCCGGAAAATCTCCTCCCCACAGCTGGAAGAATAAAAATGTTCCAGCGGAATCTGCTCATTTTTCACACGGCTGATCTCCGTTAAAACATCCCCGATAAATTCCCCTTCATCCCGGTATTCCAGATGATGATAAGACAGAATCTCCCGCATAAACTGATATCGCTGCTCCTCCGATATAATATTTCCGGAATCAAAATGATACGCCAGCTTCAGCACCATGAAAAATATGGCGTGGAACGTACCGAAGGTCACTTTCGTTCTCTCTTCTCCTGTCAATGCAAGAAAACGCTGCTTCATCTCCTGTGCCGCCGCTCGCGTAAATGTAATCACAAGAATATTGGACGGATCTATGTTCTCATATTCAATTAACTGTTTCGTTCTTTGGGTAATTACCGCAGTTTTCCCGGAACCGGGACCTGCCAGAACAAGCATCGGGCCATCCTTATGGCGGATGGCCTGCTGCTGGGATTTATTATAGTTCATTCGTTCTCCCGTGAGAATGTTCTACTGTGCCTGAGAAAGGAGCTCGATTCCTTTACGGATACGGGCAAGAGACTCTTCTTTTCCAAGAACCTCCATAAGCTCGGTGGCACCGCCCGGTGTCATCTGCTTGCCGGATACTGCCGTACGGATCGGCCACATAACATATCCGTTCTTGCAGCCTTTCTGCTCTACATACTTAAGAAGTGTCTGATACAATGCATCGTTGCTGTAATCTTCCTGAGCCTCTAAGACCGGAAGGATCTCCTGCAACACTTCAAGAGAAGTCTGTGCATTTGTCTTCATTTTCTGTGCGTGTACATTGCCACATCATATTCCGGAAGTTCCTCAAAGAAATCAATGTGATCCCTGATATCCGGGAAGATCTCGATACGGGTCTGTACCATATGTGCAATCTTCTTCAGATCATAATCTTTGGTGATCACTTCTTTGATATACGGAAGTGCCATCTCGTAGAACTTGTCAAAAGTCCAATTTTTTTGATGTATTCCCCGTTTCATCCATTTTAACTTGGTATAGTCAAAGACTGCCGGTGATTTATTCATATGATGGTAATCAAACTTTTCTACCAGTTCTTCGAGTGTCATGATCTCCTGGTTATCTGCCGGGCTCCATCCAAGCAATGCAACAAAGTTCACGATCGCCTCTGTCAGAAATCCCTGCTCTACCAGATCTTCAAACGAAGAATGTCCGCATCGTTTTGACAGCTTCTGATGATTTTCATCCGTAATCAGCGGACAATGGATATATACCGGTACTTCCCAGCCAAATGCCTCATACAGACGATTGTACTTCGGGGAAGAGGAAAGATACTCGTTTCCACGGACAACATGGGTAATTCCCATCAGATGATCGTCTACCACATTTGCAAAATTGTAAGTCGGATATCCATCGGACTTGATCAGAATCATATCGTCCAGCTCCGCATTGTCAACGGTAATATCCCCGTAAATCTCATCCTCGAACGTTGTCGTTCCCTCCGTCGGGTTATTCTGGCGGATGACATACGGTACGCCTGCGGCAAGTTTTCTTCTACTTCTTCCTTGGAAAGATGCAGACAGTGCTTGTCATATACATGAATTTCTTTTCCTGCAACTACTTTTTTTGAGTCCCTCTAAGCGTTCCTTGTCACAGAAACAATAATAGGCCTCGCCTTTATCGATCAGCTCTTTGGCGTATTTTAAATAAATGCCCTGTGCCTGACGCTCACTCTGTACATATGGTCCACAGCCGCCATCCTTGTCCGGTCCCTCGTCATGGATCAGGCCTGTTTTCTGCAGGGTGCGGTAAATAATATCTACAGCGCCTTCCACATAACGCTCCTGATCGGTATCTTCTATTCTTAAGATGAAATCTCCGCCCTCATGCTTTGCTACGAGGTATGCATACAATGCCGTACGAAGATTTCCCACATGCATTCTTCCTGTCGGGCTTGGTGCAAATCTTGTTCTTACTTTACTCATTGCGTTTCTCTCCTTATTCTGTCATGTGTTTTATTATATAACAAATACACACATAACGCAAACGAAACATATCATACAGTATATGCTGATCAGAAAGGAAAAAGAAATCCATGAATGCAACTATTAATACTATGCCGGAAACAGACAATGGCAGCCATCAGGTACCTGGCATGTGCTACGTTCCCTGGCAGACATTCGGCAAAACCTACGATCCCATGCGCGGGCTTGCCGCAGGCACAATTTTTCCGGGAACTGGATAAACCATTTACCGGAAAATGCAATATGAATACGATGCAGGGAGGGCGGCGGCGATGACAAGATCATCTTCTCAGCCAATGAACCGGTCGGAATTGTACCGCTGGGTTATGGCACTGGGCTTTTGTGCCTATGATATGCTTCTTTATCTGGACACCCATCCGGATGACGCACAGGCACTCTCTTATTACAATCAGTGCAACGAATTATACAATTCAGCTAAAAAGACATACGAGGAACGTTTCGAACCGTTGTCCGCATTTGGCAGCCAGCCGCTGGAGGACTGGGACTGGAATGACGGTCCAATGCCATGGGAAGGAGTGAAATAAGCTATGTGGAATTATGAAAAAAGACTGCAATATCCGATTTCCATTTCAACACCAAATGCTAAGATGGCATCTTTTATTATAAGTCAGTACGGTGGTCCCGATGGCGAAATGGGAGCTTCCATGCGCTATCTGGCCCAGCGGTTTTCTTTTGCAAATCCGCGGATTGCCGGTGTACTTACTGACATCGGAACCGAGGAACTTGCTCACCTCGAAATGATTGGTGCGATTGTCCGCCAGCTGACACGCGGACTTTCCGCCAAAGAACTGGAAGCTTCCGGATTTGCACCATATTATATTGATCACACCGCAGGTGTCTGGCCGCAGGCTGCGGGTGGAGTTCCATTTTCCGCTACCGAATTTCAGTCAAGTGGTGATGCCATTGCTGATCTGGTGGAAGATATGGCAGCAGAACAAAAAGCAAGAAAAACGTATGACAATATACTGCGTCTGGCAAAAGATCAGGAAGTTGCTGATCCGATCCGCTTTTTGCGTGAACGTGAAATTGTGCATTTTCAGCGTTTTGGCGAGGCTCTTCGTCTGCTGCAGGAAGAACTGGACAGCAAAAACTACTATGCTTTCAATCCCAATTTTGACTGTATGCAAAACACTACACGATAAGACAGGAGATAGCCGCCCCTTTCACACCGGGCGGCTATCTCAAAAGAAAACGCAATAAATCACTATTATTTTTACTTAAATACCGGATTCATCGCCTCAATCTTGCGGATGATCTGCTCCAGCTGATAAGCATTGTTTCCGAGCTTGCTCATATTTTTGAGAGCCTCACCCTTCATCTCATGGATACTTCCCACACTGTACTCCATACGTGCCCGCAGTTTCTGCCGCCTTGTCAGCAGTTCATGCTTCAGCTCTACCATCTCCCGGCTGTCGACCAGCGCATTTGCATGTGTCAGCCATACACGGGTATCATACATCCGCAGCCGTGTCAGATACTGCAGAAGATTCTGCGTATAATAATCCAGATCATCACTGGTTTTACGGAATGTATCCTTTTCCCGCGCTTCCTCCTGATACTGTCCATATAAAAATTCCAGTTCTTTCGCATTGCGGACATGATATTTTTCACAGATGAAATCCACCGCGTTTTTCGTATTGACATAGCGGATCTTTACCCGGTTCTCCAAAGTAATCGCCTGATTGCGGTTGACATCCGCCTGACGGATCTCTCTTGTGGAATCCTGGTAACGGATCAAAATAAACGCGCCCGCTCCCACAGCTGCAAATCCCATAATGGTGAAAACCAGCTGCAGATCCCTGTTCAGATACCAGGAAAGTATTCCCACAAAAGCAAACAACGTAATAAACACAGCTAACAGATAGCACGCTGCGGTACGGGTTACTTTCTGTACCTTTGCGGAATCTGACCGTTGCATGGACCATTCCAGTTTTTTTCCTTCCAGATATGCCATATTTCTCTTGATCGCATCCAGATCTGCCTCATTGGCTTTCAGCCGGCGGATCACTCCCGGAAGATTCTCTTCTTCCTCCTGCATCTGCGCAAACTGCGTATCTGTCAGCCGGCGTTTGGTTTTCAGAAAATCGGTTCTTTGCTTTTCCAGCTTTGCGACCTGTGTGGCACACTCAAGAATCGGTTTACGCTCTGCGTCCGTCAGGTCTTCGAGAATCTGAATATCTGTCAGATAATTTGTCACCAGCTGATATTCCGATTTACTGTCTTCAATATCCTTAGACGCCTGAATCATCTGCTTACACAAATCCACTACATATTTCTTTGCCTGCGCCGCGTCCGACAGATTCAATTCTTTTACAATGTTTTTTGTCTCAAGTTTTGCATACTCGCTCTGATCATATTGTGAGAAACTTCCTGTCTCACTTTCTTTATTCTTTTTTCTATGAAATAAATTTGAAAAAATCATATGTTATACCTTGCAGCTCCTTCGATACTCTTTCTTCCACTGAACAATCACATCCATTGCTTCTTTCCTTGCCTTCCCCTTTTGGGCACCCCCGGTCAGCTGCGCTAATTCTTCCAGATGGGATTCAAACTGTTCGAGTTTTTCGCTCTTACATGCGATGGAAATTTCATTTCTGATTTCCTGCTGCTTTCTCTCCTCCACCTGATATTTTTTTGGCAATTTCCGCAAACGCATTCCTCATCATGCCGGCAGCGGCAGCACATCAGGCACTCCCGGAGAGATTCCTTTGTTATTAAATGCATATGCCTTCTCAAAGCAGCGCCCCGCCTCTTCAAACAAAAAGAGACGTGCATACGCCGTTCCGAGGTTATGCCAGATATTTCCCCGCAGAACCTCACCGGTTTCTTTCGTATCTGCTTCGTCTAACAGATGTTTATACCGGTAAATAGCTGCCAGATATTTTTCCTTCTCCATCAGCTGGTCTGCCCGGATCTTGTCACATTCAAAATCCGACTTCTGTTCCATCTGCCGGACCGCAAAAACGATCTCCTGCATTTCTTTCATGGTGCAGTATGCCGTATCCTGCAATATGGCAAAAACAAAATCGGACAATTTTCCTTCCGTGCGGATATTCTCCCTGAGTTTTTGTGCGAGTTCGACACGATGCATCTGTTTTTCCACCCATGTACATAAACTCTCGCACATGAAGGAATGATCTAAAAGATACACATTTCCGGAAATATAATAGCTGAGTTCTTCCATGGAATATATGTTTATCCCGGTTTCCTCTATATAATAGGGCAGAGCCGCAATTGTTTCATGACAAAGTAATAATTCACCCATACGTTTATCCCATCATTATGATACTTTTCCATGCCCGGCCGGTAGCCGGGAAAAAGTTCACCAAATCCCAGATCCCGGATTTCCACTTCAATCTTATCATTTGCCACCGGACTGGCCGTAATCCGGAGTCTTGTCGTGCGGTCCGGACGAACCGGAAGATCCTCAAGTTCCACCGTCTGTATCTGGGGAGTACTGCTGCTTGGAAGCTGCTTTAAAAATTCCACCTGCGGCGTGCCGCTTAGGTATCACCTCACATGTACTTTTTATCTCAAACCAGTTTTTCCCGGCACTGACAAGATTTAAAACCTTCATTTTTTTCATTTTTCCACGACACTTAAACTAAGATTAAATTTCATCTCGTTTTCGCCCATGTAAATGAATGGCCAGTTTTCTCCCATTTCACGGATGCGGGCCATATAGCATGCCCCTTTGGAAAAAAGATTCTGTCCCAGAAACGCGCGCCGTCCCCGGCAGAGAACTGCCAGTGACTGTTTCATCCATTCTCCGTCAAACCCGTCCCCGACCAGATAAACCGAAGATACCGGACGGTTTGCAAAACAGTTAGTCAGAAGCCTTGCAAACGCCTCATCTTTCTCCTCTCCCAGTTCCTGTGCCCCGGTTGCGTGAATCGTGATCATCTGCGGCTTCGTATGCATATCCCTCGAAAGGTCATAGGAACTGACGGCATTCTTCCCGCAGGAAAACAAAAACACATCGTGCATCCACAAAGATTTCTCCTGGTTCATGGCAAACGCATAGAAACTCTCTTTGTCATCGATCACCGCAAATGTTTCCTGCGACAATCCTAAAAGTTCTGCCACATGCCGGAAAATGCCGATCAACTCTTTCGTCAGATGATCCACCGTCAGGACAATTCCGGTCACATGCGAAGTATTTCCCAGTTTCTGCGGAAGTTCAATCACTTTTTTAATAAACAGTGCCAGCAGATCTACTGCATCATAACTCTCTTTTGCAATGGTAATCACTTCCGATGCAGCGGCACGGCGAAGAAGGGAATCCACACAAATCACCTCACTGGTTTTTGCCATCCTTCCGGCATCTTCCCCATAATACCACATGCCGACATTTTTGCGTCGGGCAAGCAGCGTGGGAATCCGGTAATTTTCACTGCCGGCAATCGTGCTGACCGTCTCCGGTTCTTCCATATTCGGTTGCATATAACTTACCATGGCATACGAGTCGTTCAGTTCGATGCCAAGATAACAGGTATTGGCTTCCATCTCTTCTCCCATCCTGCTTACAAAAGCTTAAATACTTTTTTCGTCACCTCATCATATCCTGCGTACTGTTTCATCGTCTGAAACATGGAAACTTCATCGGATAAAGTCTCTGAAATCAGCATCTGGTTGATCAGATTGTACCTGCTTTCATCTTTCTGTGCATAGATATCGTTACAGGTCAGACGATTGCTTTCTGTCGAGACGACCTTATTTTTATATTCTTCGGTGATGTAATACTGGATCTCCTCCCCGAAAAATACCACAAATGTTTCCACAAAAATACCGGCATAGACATTCGGCATATCCACTTCGTGAAACTGCTCCCCGTCCTCATCCCGGCTGTAGTGCAGCACGACATGTTTCTTTTGATTTGTCCGGTGTTCCACATAAAATTTTGTCATACAGATGATATTTCTGTACCAGCCGCCGGTCCAGTCTTTTATAAAATGAAAAATTCATATTTCTTCCGGTGAACTCTGCCAGCAGCACATCTGCGGCTTCATACTGTGCCTCCTGCAGAGAGGACATCCCGGAAAACGATTTGAGCAGGGCAAGTTTACAGGCATCATTTAGTTTCTTTCCGCTCTGATACCGTCTCCGTATTATGGCAAGGATTGTTTTGGCAGCGCGCTTCTTTACAAAATAGTTCTGCGCAAATACCGTAATGACCGCAAGAACAATCAGTTCCTGCCCACCGCTTTCATAATAATGCGCAAATACCTCCAGTGCCTGCATAAGATCCATATCCGTATACAGCATCTGCTCAAGAATCCGTTCTTCCAGATCTCTTGTCCGAAGTTCAAAATCCTGTGCTGCTCTCCATAAACGAAGCATGGTCTCAACCGGTCCGGAATAAAAATCACTCAGATACTGCAGAATCCTGTCATTGTACTTTTTTTGTTTAAAAAACGCACTTGTACACAAAAGCAGCAGTTCCTCGTCCTGCTCCCTCTCTTCCATCGCATCCAGCAGATAGGTGGCAACTGCAACCTTTGCCGATGATCCGATCTGATCCAGCCCATATTCCTGCATCTGTTCATACAACCGGTCATACATCCGCCAGTCCGCAAGGGATTCCATCATATACTGACGCACCGCCTGCGGCATCTGCTCATAATCTGCCTGTTCCAGATATTGTTCCACCAGAGGTTTTTGCTCCTTTTTTCTGATAATAACGCACAATCTCCCTGGAAAAATACGACTGGTATTCCGTATCCAGCTCCTGTGCAAACAGCACTCTCCGGAAAAATTTTTCCTCTTTGGCATCAAACCTATGATGATCCGGCTTTTCCCCAAAATAGGAAACAATATACGGAAGTTCCTCCGGTGCCAGTGCCGTACATTTCTCCAGATACGATCCGGCATCCATCAGGGGATCCAGCCGGTACGGGACACTGTGGATATATCTTTGGCCTTTCCCATCTTCAAACAAAATGGCATATTCCCTGCAGAAAAGGGACACGTAGGCACATCCGTTTACAATCGGAACGATCTGCGGATCTTTCATCTGCTTCTGGTATACAATCGCGCGGACCATATGCGGCTGCATAATTACCAGCTTATGCGCAAACAGAATATTGGAAAGACATTTTGCAAGTTCTTCATTCACCAGCCCCAGTTCGAGCATGTCCTCATAAACCACCGCCAGATTATCGTCCACATGTTCCTGCTCGATCTGTTCCATGGCAAAACGGCTCATCACCCGGCGATACTGTTCATAAATTTCCGGTTCGCTTTCCTTTGACGCAATGATATTGTTGTAAAGAATTGCCATCTTCCGATAGGGAAGATTACTGTCATACTGAAAGTACATCCGGATAATTTTCGGAACCGATGCAATCTCCCGTTCATCCAGTGACATCAGATAAGCCTCGTATAATCCGGTAATCCGAAGTTCAAGCCCGATTCCCTTTTCATACCAGTGGTGAAATTTTGTATCAAACTGCTGGGTTCTTATCAGGTAACTGCAGATCTGTCCCACATATTCCGGTTTTTCCTCTGTCCCGTAAGCCGCCTGCATCAGTTCAAAATGAACCGGATGAAATCCCTGATTCATTTCCACCACTTCAAAAATCTGTGCTGCCAGTTCCTTCGTCAGAACCTGATGACGGATTGCCCAGCGCAGAATCCGCACTTCAAATCTTCCCAGTTTTGTGAGCAGATACGGGTCATGGCTGATCAGATCGTATGCCTCCAGATACAGGTACGGGGAAACACAGCCACTCATCACCCAGTGCGCAATTGCACGCAGTTTGTGCGCACTGTTGTTGTAATATTCCTCTTCCAGAAACGAAAGAATCCAGAATAACAAAGCAGAATCCGGATTTTCATGAAAAATCATTTCAATCTCATGCGTCATGCGGTCCACATATGCCGGTTCCCGTTCCAGAAGTGTCATAATATAAAGATAATACCCCCACTCCGGTGTATGGTGATCGGGCCATTCCCGTTTAAATTCCTCAAGAATCCACTCCGCTTCCTGTTTCTGGTGATTGATCACCAGTGCCTGTGCTTTCATCAGCGGATACATCACCTGATCCGGAAGCATGGCATGCAGCTGGTTTAAACGTTCTACCGACTCATTTGCCCACACACCTGTCACAATTTTTTTCAGGCGGAATGCCTCATACAGTTCTACCAGCCCGGACTGACATTCCCTGATTTTGGCATGTTCTTTTTGTTCTTTGGACTTTTGTTTTTCCCCTTTGTGCGCTAAATCTCCAAAACCTTTGTCTCTATACCGAGGAAAAAAGTAATTTTGGCATAATTGTTTCCGGTATGCATCCGGTCATAGTCCACGATGTATTTCAGGACAAACGTACTCCCCAGAAAATCCTCCGAAGTAATCTGCGTCTGTGCCGGCTGTACAAACGCGGCATCGGAGGTGATGGCAAGTTCCAAATATCCCCATTCGCTCTTTTTGATTTCGATCTTCTGCTGCTGGCTTTCGGTAAGCGCATCAAACCGGCAGTCTGTCTCAGAAATTGTAAAATGGATCTGTTCTTTTCTGCCGGCTGCCACCAAAAATTCTTCCAGATTCTGCGACGATGGTTTTGCCGCAAGAATCCCCTGATAGTACATCTTTTCTTTTGTCTCTTTTGCTTTTAGAATATTGGGAAAACTCTTGTGATAAAAGAGCTGATATGCTTCCTGCCAGTTTTCCTTTGCAAGTGCCGTAAAATCCGAAAGACTGCGAATCGCACCTGTGGCAGTCTGCGCATATAAACGGGATATGGATACACAAAAAGAAAGGCTGTGTACACTCTGATTGCAAAGAATCACAAACGCACCCTTTTCCTCCTGCCCCTCAACGAGACCCTTACTATGAAACTGATACCGAATCCGCATATTTTCGCCTTCAAACTGGGGCGTCAGGCACTCCATCCTTGGGTGGGTGGAGTAGACAATGCCCCTCACCGGAATATGGTTTTCACTGGTAATTTCAAATTCCCCGGTATATTCCTGTCCTTCTGTAACCGTAAGAAACAGTTCCTCGTCCGAAATAGAAAGCGAAGGCTGATCCGATTCGAATTTTCCTGCGGCTATCTGCCTGATTCTCTTCTGCACATCCACACCTGCTTTTCTACTAGTATGTCTTTTATTATATACGATTCCTTATATGCATGCAAGAACCAGCCCCACTTTTACGCCCTCGAAAAACGGGCATGGATCATGCGGCATCTCGCAGAAATCCACTCAACAATCAGGCTCAGATACCGAAGAACCGGTTCCGTAATAATTGCAAAAATTATCATCAGCATTTCACACTGTTTGGAAATTTCCGTAATTCCGAAAAAGCTTCTGCCAAACAGCATGCAAAGAATCCATCCTGCAATCACGCCGACCAGCATTACAATATGTCCGGTATTCATCGGTCTTGCAATGCGGTGCAGAATCATAAAACCAACAATTGCAACCAGAATGGTACATGATGTAGACAGACAATCCAGATCTACCTGAAATTCCCGGCAGAAAATCACCAGACCACTTACTACGATAAAATCCGTCAGTCCTGCCGGAAGTGCCCGCACGAGTACGTTTGTCAGGAAATGTCCGCGGATCAGCTCCTTATTCGGCTCCAGTGCCAGAACAAACGACGGAATACCAATCGTAAACATACTGATCAGCGATACCTGTGATGGTTCCAGTGGATAATCCAGCATCAGAATCACGGAGAAAATGGCAAGCAGCATGGAGAAAATATTTTTTACAATATACAATGCGGCGGTCCGCTCAATGTTATTTACCACACGGCGTCCCTCTGCGACCACCGATGGCATTCTGGAAAAATCGGAATCTAAAAGTACCAGCTGTGCCACATTAGAAGCGGCTTCGCTGCCGGAGGCCATCGCCACGCTGCAGTCTGCATCTTTAAGTGCCAGCACATCATTTACACCATCTCCGGTCATGGCAACCGTTTTTTTATGCTCTTCAGTGCCTGTACCAGCATCCGCTTCTGGCTCGGGGTCACACGGCCGAATACCGTATATTCTTCCACCGCGCGATCATAATCTTCTTTTTCTTTCAGAGTCGATGCATCGACAAAACGCTCCGCACCCACAATTCCCGCCTCTGCCGCAATGACGGAAACCGTCAGCGGATTGTCACCGGAAATCACCTTGATATCAACATCATTTTCCGCAAAATAAGTAAAGGTTTCCTTTGCCCCTTTGCGGATCGGATTGGCAAGCATCACAAAACAAAGCGGAAGTACCGGCTCTGTCAGCGGTTTCCGGTCAAGCGTCCCTTCATATTGCGCAAATACAAGCACACGGTAGCCTTTGCTGCTGTAGGTGGCAATCTGTTCCTGATACTGGGCAAACTGCCCCCGCAGAACAAATTCCGGTGCTCCGATCACATAAGATTTCCCATCGTTCATCACGGCTCCGGAATACTTTGTTTCCGAAGAAAACGAATACACTTCCCTTGCCCGCATACCACTTCCGTTTGAGAAATGCGCTTTGAGTGCTTCCATCGTCGCATTGTCTTTTTCCTGCGCTGCCACAAAATCTGCCAGCAGCTGGGAAATTTCCAGCTGATCTGCCCCATCCAGAACAGAAAAATCATAGACATGCATCCCCGGCTCGGTGATCGTGCCTGTTTTATCCACACAAAGAACATTGACTCTCGCCAGCGTCTCAATACATTTCATATCGTGGATCAATACCTTCTTCTGTGCCAGCCGCACGGAACTGACCGCAAGTGCCACACTTGTCAGCAGATACAGTCCCTCCGGAATCATTCCGATGATAGCCGCCACCATACCGGTGATACTGTCATGAAACGTTCCCTCATTGTAAATAAACGACTGCACGAACAGGGCAATCCCGATCGGGATGATAATAATTCCCATCACCATGATCAGATAATTCAGGGAGCGGATCATTTCTGACTGCTCTCCCTTTTTGCTTTTCGTCGCCTGCAGGGTCAGCTTTGAATATAAGAATCTTTTCCGACCTTCTCAAGACGTGCACATGCCTTTCCGGATACCACAAAACTTCCAGAAAGCAGGGAATCCCCCTCCCGTTTTTCAATTTCATCCGACTCTCCGGTGATCAGGGATTCGTTCACCTGCAGTTCTCCGGATACCACTTTCGCATCCGCCGGAATCTGGCTTCCCGCCGAAAATTCCACAATATCATCCAGCACCAGCTGATCTGCCGGAATCTCCTGCCGCTTTCCGTCACGGATTACAACTGCATGCGGTGCATTCAGAATGGATAATTTATCCAGCACCTTTTTGGAGTGTACCTCCTGGATAATACCAATACAGGTATTTGCCACAATAATCGGAAGAAACAGCATATCCGACCATGCACCCACAATAGCAAGCAAAACCGCAATCACAGCAAATACAAGATTAAAATATGTGCAGACATTTGAACGCACAATTTCCGGAACCGACAACGTGGAAGACTCTACTTTATAGTTGTTTTCTCCCTGTGCAAACCTTCTTTTTACCTGCTCTGCAGACAACCCGGACTGTGGATCTGCTGCAATTCGTTCCATTCTGACTCTGTTTTCCTGTTCCATGATAATAATTCCATCCGCTTCCTATGTATTTTTCGTTAAATTTTCAGATAAAATTATTATAACCGATTCTTTCACAAAAGTTGTCCATTTTCCAAATATTTTTCAAATATTTAACAATTGTTTATAAATAATGCCGTAGCATGAGTTCCTGATCACCTATACCATTTTTACCACCCAGACGTTGCTTCGTACCATGCAGTATCCGATCACGACCTTGATCAGTTCCGTGGCCTGTACCAGAAAATAAACACTTACAATTCCAAGTCCCGTACCGTGTGCCAGCAAAAATGCAACCGGCACAACAACCACCCAGGTAAACACCGAATCAAATAAAAACGTAACCATCGTTTTTCCACCGGAACGAAGCGTAAAATAAGACGCATGACTAAACGAACAAAACGGCATGATCAGCGCAGAAACGGCGATAAACTTTGTAGCCAGATCCTTAATTTCCGCTGTCGTATTGTAAATATCAGGGAAAAATCCCCCCACGAGAAACATGATTGCTGCCATAATCACACAGCAGAAGACACTGAAAACAATCATCTTGTTGTCTGCGTCTTTTGCCTTTTCCAGTTCTCCGGCTCCCAAATACTGTCCCACAACAATACTGATACATGCCCCCAACTGTATATAGACAATGTTAAACAAATTGGTAATCGTCGTGGCAATATTCAGCCCTGCCACCACATCAAGTCCGCGCACAGAATAGCACTGGGTCACGGTGGTCATGCCCGCCGCCCATAAAACCTCATTGAACATCAGGGGAAGCCCTTTGATCAGTATCGTTTTCAGTTCGCTCACCGGGATTCCAAATCCGCGATAAGCCCCTTCCAGATACCGGTTCTTCTCCCGGTTTCTATGTGCCCAGAAGACAACAATAACCGCTTCCACATACCGGGCAATCACAGTGGCAAGTGCCGCCCCTGTCACCCCAAGTTCCGGAAATGGTCCCACACCAAAAATCAACAGATAATCCAGCACTGCATTGGTTCCCACCGCCACAAAACTTGCCAGCATCGGAACGAGCGTCTGTCCCGTTTCTTTTATATTAGTGGCATATGCCTGGTTCACTGCAAACGGAACCAGTCCCACCAGCATAATCACCAGATACTGCTTTCCATATTGAAGTGCCACATCGGTTGCTCCATTTCCCACAGTATCCGTCAGATACAGGGAAATCAGATCCGATCCCTTCGTAAGCAGCAGCAACATGGTAAGTCCTGACACAAGCAGCGTCGCATAAAGCTTAAAACGAAACGAATGCATATGTCCCCTGTGATCCCCATTGCCAAAATACTGCGCACCAAAAATACTTGCCGCCGACACCGCTCCAAAAATTGCCAGATTGTACACAAAAATCAGCTGGTTTACGATTGCAACACCGGACATCTGTTCCGTTCCCAGCTGCCCCACCATAATGTTATCCAAAAAGCTGACCAGATTCGTGATGGCATTCTGCAGGATCATTGGCACTGCCAGCAATAAATAATGGCGGTAAAATGCACGATCCCCCATATACTTCTTTTTAAATTTTTTCCAATAACTCATTAAAAACCTCTTTCATATTATTTTTCAATCCTCTTTTCGAAATCCCTGGTTTAAAAATTCATTCCATTTCGCATTTGTATTCTCCCATTCATGCTTCTGCATAATCCGGTTCCGGTCACTTAGAATTGCCAGCATCTCGTCCACGATTTCCGCCATCGGAAGTTTCCTGTAATGTGACAAATAGCCAAGCATCCTCTGTGCCGTCCAGTCTGTGTTCAGATTCAGTGAAATCTGCTCACAAAACTCCTGTGGAAAGCCACGGTTCAGGAGGGTGTTATATAATTCTATTGATTTTTGTGTTCTGGGTTTCATGTCTTCTCCATTCTGCAGTAATCTTTTACGTCAATTCAATTAAAAACATCTCGTACAGATCATCCTCTCCCTGCAACAGCGGCGAATTCTCGCCGCCTCCATTCGTGGAGCGACGCATTGCTGCGTAAGAATCCTCACCGGCAGAGACCAGATCCATAGCGGAAAAGGTGCATCCATGCTCCTGTGCAATACGGCAGAATGCGGAAACCGGATTTTTCATTTCCCGCGTGGCTAACAACGCCTGCGCAAGTTCCGGATTGGAGCGAGCCCTGACTTTTAAATTTTCCAATTCATCATATATGTTCATCGTGTTTTCCTTTCTCATCCATCTGTAACCTTGTTATGTCACACATCTTTCCTGCCTATTCTTTCAAACTCACAAAAAAGTTCTCCCCTGCCTGTCAGATTACCTCTGCACCAAATGGCATCAGGGATAACTTTGCAATTTTGAAAAACTGCTTTCCAAAAGGGATTCCGATGATGGTTATACAGCATATCAGACCCACCAATGCATTTCCAACCGCCATAGGAATTCCTGATACAATCAACCATATGATATTTGCAAGGAAACTGATCGTGCCTCCGCCATATAACACTTCTTTCCCAAATGGGAAAAAGGCCAATCCTGCAAACTTAAAACACTGCAAGCCTATTGGAATTCCTATGATAGAAATGCACCACAGGCATCCTGCCACAATCCATGACAGACCACTTAACAACCCACCACAAATAAACCAAAGTATATTTCCTAATATGCTCATATCAATACTCCTTTTCTATCTCACCATCTATTCCATACATTTTCTTGAATTCATCAAGATCCGCCTGACTTTTAATCAGCATAACCTCTTCGATCTTACCTGTATGGATGTCCTTAAAACCGGCAATCTGCTCACCGTTACAGATGCTTGCCTTAATTACCGGCTTCTTGTCTTCTTTATCATAAGTCTTTATAACTGTCTTTTTCTTAAATAGTCCCACTCTGAGCACCTTCTTTTGATTTTGCCATCTGTATGAGTTTTTCAAAAGACTGAGCAAAGCGTACATCATCTTCCTCTGTACGCTTTCTTGATCCCTTCATATGATTCTTATGCGAGCTGCGTCTTGCCTTCTTGTTAAGATGCCGCTCCATAAGCATCTGGTCAATATTTTCATTTGTGTACCACTTACCGGATTGGTGAATGGCATACGCTTCTTTTCCAAGTGCCATAGCAGCGACACCATAATCCTGAGATACTACGACATCCCCTTTATGACAAATGCTAATCAGCTTGTAATCTACAGCATCTGCTCCTGCACCAACTACGATCACTTCGCTATAGTCTGAATATAATACGTGATTCGTATCACACAGCAATGTGGCTGGAATACTATATTTCTCTGCTATTTCTTCTACAATGCCTACTACAGGACACGCATCTGCATCTACAAATATCTGCATTTTCATAATTTCTTTTTCTGCCTTTCCAGTTCTTTTTGAATCCATGTCATAATTACATCTACAAGATAATCCTGCTGCACCTGACTCAGTTCCCTGCCCGGCTGCATTTTGTGCCACTTCCGGATACACTCTCTGCAGCATGTTGCAGTTGCATGTTGGGCAATAAATACCGGATGGCCCCTCATAGGAGTCTGTTTGCCATCATTCGCTATAAATGCTGGAGCTTCTCTCTTTGCAATAAAATCCTTTGCATGTTGTCTGATCGTATCAAGTCCCTTTTTGTTTTATGTAATCTATGTCTTTCTGCTTCAAATGAAAACTGCTTCGAAATTTGGAATTGTCCAGTCTCTCGAACAACTGCCTGTACCACTCGTCCTTTGTCATCAGAACTTCACTACTTCCGGATCATGCGTAAATGATGAAAATGTTGCTGTTGCATTCTTAAAATAAAACACCTCTGTGTTTCCATCGTCTGCTGAATACATCTTCTGTAATGATGGGTAAGCATCAAGCATCGACTGTCTGGCTTCTCTTCTGTCATCTTCCACAAGTTCTCCTGCTACGCGAAGCCACTCTCCATTTTTAAATGCACAGATTTCTACCTTTGGATTTGCATGAATCTGTTTTGATACCTCTTTCACCTTACCTGTCTGAATATAAAGTTTCCCCTCAAAAATGTGGGCTGTTCCAAAAGGTCTAACTCTTGGCTGGTCGCCTTCTACTGTTGCTAAATAATATGTTTCTGCTTCTTTTAAGAATTTTTCTACTCGTTCCATGATGTAAGCCTCCTGTTATTTATCTAATAATGTAATTTTTATTTTCAAATAAGTGTTCCATAAATAGTCACAACCGGTCAATTATCGAACACTTTGTATCCGATAATCAAAAAAGTGTTCGATCATCAGTAATGTAATTCAATTGTCTCCGTTGTTCCATATAAATCACCTGTTCTCCATTGCAAATGCTAGCTTTGATGACGAACTTCTTGTTTTACTTATCGTATGAGTACCGGATGTGTTTCTTTTAAACAAATCCACTATATATCATTTTTAAAATATTTCTGTAGTAATATTCTATTCTTCTTGAATATTTAGTTTCTGCTTAATTATCTGAAGCGTTTTGTTTTCTACCTTTTTCTCTGTAAAACTCTTCACAATTGCATCCATTGTTTCAGCACTCCAAAAAATTGTCAACTTTTCTTTTGCACGTGTTATAGCCGTGTAAAATATTGAATGTGTAATTCTTTCTGCATTGTTTGAAGGAATTACAACTTTAACTGCGTTATATTCCAACCCCTGCGCCTTATGAATTGAAATGGCATATGCAAGCTGAAATGGTATCACCGTCTTTATTCTGTCTTCCTCTGATAATTCATCATCCCAGGCAATAACTTCTAACTTTATCTTTGTTCCATCATCAGTATTTTCAACATACTCAAAAGATTCATTTTGACATTGTTCTTCTGCCAAATAGGTTTTGACATTTAGTGTAAATATAATTGATGAAGCCGTTTTTTCTATGTTCTCTATTTTTCCTTTTAAATTATTGTATAGCAATGATGAACGCCTTGTATCCAAAAAAATAATTTGGTCTCCGATTTTAAAACTCCATTCAGCCCATGAAAATGCTTTGCTTTTTGTATTGGCATT
>ENA-OQBD01000521-OQBD01000521.1-human-gut-metagenome-genome-assembly--contig:-NODE-521-length-20607-cov-2.522607_pt1 | contig 20607 bp, 17 predicted proteins | sample MGYA00242742_ERZ504543 | MGnify/ENA primary metagenome ERZ504543 (study PRJEB26092, sample SAMD00036239) | human gut metagenome | host: Homo sapiens | study: EMG produced TPA metagenomics assembly of...
GGTAAGGTTATCGTCGACCCGTTCCGTTCATTGTCCCGTCTGAAACAGCTCGTTACCGGTAAGAAGACCCGTAAAGACCATCCGCAGGTGATGAATGCCGCCGTACGTCTGTATGCCGATGCCGCCAATGCCAAGACGAAGCTGGAGAACGGTTTCGACCTGACGAACTACGACGAGCGTACGCTTGCCTTTGCCAAGGATTACTCCAACCAGTTGCTGGCTATCGACGTAAACCTCGACACCACGGAGATGCTCGACGTAGCCTGGAGCTTGTTCGGCAAGTATTTCCGTCCGGAAGAGGTGAACATCAAGAAAGAACTTGTGGACGAATTCTGGCCCAAAGCAGAAAACTAATCACTTATAATTAACCATTAATCACTAACGAAGTGGCTATTAAGTTTCAATATAATAAAACGTCGCTCCAGCAGTTGGAAAAGCAACTGAAAGTACGTGTGCGCACGCTCCCCATCATTAAGAACAAGGAGAGCGCCCTGCGTATGGAAGTGAAGCGCTGCAAGGCCGATGCTGCCGCGCTGGACGCGAGGTTGGAAAAGGAAATCCAAGCTTATGAAGCCATGTTTGCCCTTTGGAATGAGTTCGACGCCTCATTGATAAAGGTCAGCGATGTTCATCTCGGTGTGAAGAAGATTGCCGGTGTAAGAGTGCCGTTGCTCGAGAATGTAGATTTCGAGATACGCCCTTACAGCTTGTTCAATGCGCCCAAATGGTATGCAGACGGGTTGCATTTGCTCAAGGAACTGGCACACACGGCCATTGAACGGGAGTTTACCGTGGCCAAGCTGAACTTGCTGGAACATGCGCGTAAAAAGACCACCCAAAAGGTGAATCTTTTTGAGAAAGTACAGATTCCGGGCTATCAGGATGCACTGCGCAAAATCAAGCGGTTTATGGAAGACGAGGAGAACCTCTCCAAGTCGTCGCAGAAAATCATGAAGTCCCACCAAGAGAAAAGGAAGGAGGCAGAAGCATGATTACGAAAATGAAGAAGCTCACGTTCCTTGTATATTATAAGGAGTACGAAGCATTCCTGAACGGTGTGCGCGACCTCGGTGTGGTGCATGTGGCCGAAAAGCAGCAAGGTGTTGCCGACAATACGGAGTTGCAGGACAGTATCCGTTTGTCTGCCCGCCTGCAGGCTACGGAAAAGCTGTTGCAGGCGTTTAAGCTCGCCAGACCGGCGGTGGAGGAAACACCCGCCTCGGCAGCCCGCGGACTGGAAGTGCTGAACGAAGTGGACGAGTTGCAAGCCGAAAAGAATAAGTTGCAACAGCAGTTGCAGACCTATCAGAAGGAAAAAAGCTGCGCTGGAGCCATGGGGCAACTTTGAACCCGCAAGTCTGTCGCGTCTGCACGATGCCGGACTGGCAGTAGGCTTTACAGTTGCTTCGGAAGCAATTACGCGCAACCTGGGAAGATACCTATAATGCGATGGTTATCAGCCGTCAGGCCTCTCGCGTCTATTTTGTTACCGTACGGTAGTTCGGAAGAAACGGATTTGGATGCGGAGCAGGCCAAGCTACGCCTTACTCATTGGAGCGCGTACAAGTGCTTTGTGACGAGACGGAACAGGCTCTGGCGGATAACGAGGAAAAAATGAAAGTGCTTGCCGAGAGAGGAAATCCCTTCGTTGCGTGCAGCCTTGAAAGAGGTGAACACCGACATGGAATTCTCCAAAGTAATGCTGAATACGGAAGCTACGGCAGGAGAGAAGCTGATGCTGCTGCAAGGCTGGGCGCCGGCATCCAGAGTCGGAGAAATCTCCGAATGGCTCGATGCGCAGCACGTGTACTACGAGGTAACCTCTCCCGTACCGGGCGACAACGTGCCTATACAGTTGAACAACAAAGGTTTCTTTGCCTGGTTCGAGCCTATATGCAAGCTCTATATGCTGCCCAAGTATAACGAGCTTGACCTGACGCCGTTCTTTGCACCTTTCTTTATGGTGTTCTTCGGCTTGTGTCTGGGAGACTCCGGTTACGGACTGTTCCTGTTTCTCGGAGCAACCCTGTACCGTCTGTTTGCCAAGAACATCAGCGCTGCGATGAGACCTGTCCTCTCATTGGTGCAGGTATTGGCGGCATCCACTTTCTTCTGCGGATTGCTGACCGGCACGTTCTTCGGAGCGAACATTTACGATATCGACCTGCCTTTCTTCCAAAAGATGAAAGCGGCCTTGTTCATGGACAATAACGATATGTTCCAGTTGTCGTTGATACTCGGTGTGGTGCAGATATTGTTCGGTATGGTGCTGAAAGCGGTGAACCAGGGTATTCAGTTCGGGTTCAAGTATGCCGTGGCTACGATTGGCTGGATTATATTGCTGGTTTCCTGCGGAGTAGGAGCCTTGCTGCCGGAAGTCATGCCATTGGGCGGTACGGTGCATCTGTGCATCCTCGGTGTGGCGGCAGCCATGATATTCCTCTACAACAGTCCGGGAAAGAACATATTCCTCAATATCGGGCTTGGGCTTTGGGATTCCTACAATATGGCTACCGGATTGCTAGGCGATGTGCTGTCGTATGTACGTCTGTTTGCCCTCGGACTGTCGGGTGGTATCCTTGCAGGGGTGTTCAACAGCTTGGCGGTGGGCATGAGCCCTGACAATGTCATTGCAGGTCCCATCGTAATGGTACTGATATTCGTTATCGGCCATGCCATCAATATCTTTATGAACGTGCTCGGTGCAATGGTTCACCCCATGCGTCTGACCTTTGTGGAATTCTTCAAGAACTCCGGATACGAAGGCGGCGGCAAGGAATACAAGCCGTTTAAGAATTGAGAGTTGAAAATTTAAATTGAGAAATAGAGAATAAAGGATTGATAAAAGAGGAAGATAGGAGCTGCGCGGAGATAGCGTGATCTTTTCTCCGAGAGTCTTCAGGAGAATTCTTCAAAAGAAATCTTTAAGAGAAACAAACAAGAGAAACAAATAAAATATAAACAATAAAAAACGAATAAGATTATGGAAATGAATTTATTGATTGCCTATATTGGCATTGCAGTGATGATTGGTTTGTCGGGTATCGGTAGTGCCTACGGTGTGACAATTGCCGGTAATGCGGCTATCGGTGCGCTGAAGAAGAACGACGGTGCTTTCGGTAACTTCCTTGTGCTGACCGCTCTTCCTGGTACTCAGGGCTTGTACGGTTTTGCAGGCTACTTTATGTTCCAGACTATTTTCGGCATCCTTACTCCGGGCATGACTGCCATTCAGGCTGCTGCCATTTTGGGTGCAGGTATTGCTTTGGGATTGGTTGCCTTGTTCTCCGCTATCCGTCAGGGACAGGTTTGCGCCAACGGTATCGCCGCTATCGGCCAGGGACACGACGTATTCAGCAACACGCTGATTCTTGCCGTATTCCCCGAACTTTATGCGATTGTAGCTTTGGCTGCCACTTTCTTGATTGGCAGTGCGCTGACCGCATAAACAGCAATTACCGACTGCACAAATAGCAGTTGAAATAAAAGAAGAGGGTGTCAAAATATACTTGCTGATTTCTTTTTAGTCACGGAATTATACGGAAAAAGAACAAAGAAAATCTGTGTTTTCCGTGTAATCCGTGCCTAAAAAGAAACAGACAGCAAGCGAGTTTAAGTTTTTGATATACCCTCTTTTTCATATCTTCTTTTCTGTCTTTTCCTTCTATTCCGTACAAACTTCTGTTTTTTCTCTTTTCATCGGTAATCTTCGCTCTTCTCTGTATTGGTGGGCTTTTAGCGTTTGCCGGTAGTATTTATGCAAACGATTGTTTATGCACATTTAATCAGTTTTTTCGATTAAAAGGCTATTTTTCAAAGAATAATGCGTACTTTTGCAGCCACAATTACGATAAAGAGATTATAACATATATGGTTAAAGAACTACTTACCCCCGATTACATCTTCGAAGCGAGCTGGGAAGTATGTAATAAAGTAGGCGGTATCTATACAGTTTTGTCTACCAGAGCAAACACTTTGCAGACAAAATTCCGCGATAAAGTATTTTTTGTAGGCCCGGACTTCTGGCAAGGTAAAGAGAACCCTTTATTTATCGAGTCCGATAACCTTTGTGCCGCATGGAAGAAATATGCTATTGAAAAAGACAACCTCTCTGTCCGCGTAGGCCGCTGGAACATTCCGGGCGAACCTATTGTCATATTGGTTGACTTCCAACCTTTCTTTGCACAAAAGAATGAAATTTATGCGGAGATGTGGGAACACTATCAGGTGGATTCACTGCACGCATACGGTGACTACGATGAAGCCTCGATGTTTGCATACGCCACCGGAAAGGTGGTGGAGAGTTTCTACCGGTATAACCTGACGGAAACGGACAAGGTTGTATTTCAGGCACATGAGTGGATGACCGGTATGGCTGCGCTTTACTTGCAGACTGCCGTTCCTGAAATCGCTACGATATTCACCACCCATGCCACTTCGATAGGCCGTTCTATTGCGGGCAACAACAAACCGCTGTACGATTATCTTTTTGCCTACAACGGCGACCAAATGGCGCAGGAGCTGAATATGGAGTCCAAGCATTCCATCGAAAAGCAGACCGCCCATTACGTAGACTGTTTCACTACTGTAAGCGAAATCACCAACAACGAGTGCAAAGAACTGCTCGACAAGCCTGCCGATGTAGTCCTGATGAACGGCTTTGAGGACGATTTCGTTCCGAAAGGCTCCACATTTACCGGTAAGCGCAAGCGGGCGCGTTCCACTATGTTGCGTGTGGCAAACAGTCTGTTGGGACAGGAATTTGATGATGATACGCTTATCATCGGAACCAGCGGCCGTTACGAGTTCAAGAACAAGGGCATCGATGTGTTCCTGGAATCATTGAACCGTTTGAACCGTGATAAGAATCTGAATAAGAAAGTGCTGGCTTTCGTCAACGTACCCGGTTGGGTGGGTGACCCCCGCGAAGACCTGCAGCAGCGTCTGAAAAAGAAAGACGAGCATTATACCACTCCTTTGGAAGTACCTTTCATCACGCACTGGCTGCACAACATGACGCACGACCAGGTGCTGGACATGCTGAAGTACCTCGGTATGGGCAACCGTCCCGAAGACAAGGTGAAGGTAATCTTCGTTCCCTGCTATCTGGACGGTAAGGACGGCATTCTCAACAAGCATTATTACGACCTGATACTGGGAGAGGACCTCAGCGTTTATCCCTCTTACTATGAGCCGTGGGGATATACCCCGCTGGAGAGCGTGGCTTTCCGCGTGCCCACCATTACGACCGATCTTGCCGGCTTCGGACTTTGGGTGAACAGCCTGAAGAACCAGCACGGTATCAACGATGGAGTAGAGGTGCTGCACCGTTCGGACTATAACTATTCCGAAGTGGCGGACGGTATCAAGGACACCATAACCTTGTTCTCTACAAAGACAGATGCGGAAATCAAAGAAATCCGTAAGCGTGCCGCCCAAGTGGCAGAGCAGGCCTTATGGAAGCATTTCATACAATATTATTATGAAGCCTACGACCTTGCGTTGCGCAATGCGATGAAGCGTCAGTTGGGCTGATAAAAAGAATTATATTAATCAATCAAGTAATCATACAATGAAGATTAAAGTTAGTAATGTAAACACTCCGAACTGGAAAGATGTGAACGTTAAATCTCACATCCCCGCTGAATTGGAGAAGTTATCCGAACTTGCACGTAACATTTGGTGGTCATGGAACTTTGAAGCCACCGAACTGTTTAGAGACCTTGACCCTGCTCTTTGGAAAGAAGTAGGACAGAACCCTGTTCTGCTGTTGGAACGTATGAGTTATGCCAAGCTTGAGGCGCTTGCTGAAGATAAGGTTATTTTGCGCAGAATGGAAGATGTATATTCCAAGTTCCGCAATTACATGGATGTAAAACCCGACAGCAATCGTCCTTCCGTTGCATATTTCAGTATGGAATACGGTTTGAATCATGTACTTAAGATATATTCCGGGGGTCTGGGCGTACTTGCCGGCGACTATTTGAAAGAGGCTTCCGACAGCAACGTAGACTTGTGTGCCGTAGGTTTCCTGTACCGTTACGGTTATTTCACCCAAACCTTGTCTATGGACGGACAGCAGATTGCCAACTACGAAGCCCAGAACTTCGGTCAGTTGCCTCTCGACCGCGTATTGGACGAAAACGGAAAGCAGGTTGTAGTCGATGTTCCTTACCTGGATTACTACGTACATGCTTATCTTTGGAGAGTGAACGTAGGCCGTATCTCCCTTTATCTGCTCGATACGGACAACGAGATGAACAGCGAGTTCGACCGTTCCATCACTCACCAGCTTTACGGCGGCGACTGGGAGAACCGTTTGAAGCAGGAAATCCTGCTCGGTATCGGCGGTATCCTTACTCTGAAGAAGCTGGGTATCAAGAAAGACGTATATCACTGCAACGAAGGCCACGCAGCGTTGATTAACGTACAGCGCATCTGCGACTACGTAGCCGAAGGTCTGACCTACGACCAGGCCATCGAGCTGGTACGCGCCTCTTCTCTGTACACCGTACACACTCCGGTTCCTGCCGGCCACGACTACTTCGACGAAGGTCTCTTCGGCAAGTACATGGGCGGTTATCCTGCCCGTATGGGTATCACTTGGGACGACCTCATGGACCTCGGCCGCAACAACCCCGGCGACAAGGGCGAGCGTTTCTGCATGTCCGTATTCGCCTGCAACACTTCTCAGGAAGTGAACGGTGTAAGCTGGTTGCACGGAAAGGTTTCCCAGGAGATGTTTGCTCCCATCTGGAAAGGTTACTTCCCGGAAGAAATGCACGTGGGCTACGTCACCAATGGTGTGCACTTCCCCACATGGAGCGCAACGGAGTGGAAGCAGCTCTATGCCAAGCACTTCGATGAAAACTTCTGGTACGACCAGTCCAATCCTAAGATTTGGGAAGCTATCTACAGCGTACCTGATGAAGAGATCTGGAAGACGCGCATGGCCATGAAGAACAAACTGATTGACTATGTCCGTAAGGAATACCGCAAGACATGGCTGAACAACCAGGGAGACCCCTCACGTGTTGTGTCTCTGCTGGACAAGATTAACCCGAATGCACTGCTGATAGGTTTTGGACGCCGTTTCGCCACTTACAAGCGTGCACACCTGCTGTTCACCGACTTGGACCGTCTGTCCAAGATTGTGAACAACCCCGACTATCCGGTACAGTTCCTCTTTACGGGTAAGGCCCACCCGCACGACGGTGCAGGCCAGGGATTGATTAAGAGAATCATCGAAATCTCCCGCCGTCCCGAATTCCTGGGTAAGATTATCTTCCTCGAGAACTACGACATGCAGTTGGCACGCCGTCTTGTATCGGGTGTGGATATCTGGCTGAACACTCCGACACGTCCGCTCGAAGCATCCGGTACTTCCGGTGAGAAAGCGTTGATGAACGGTGTGGTAAACTTCTCCGTACTCGACGGATGGTGGCTGGAAGGCTATCGTGAAGGTGCAGGCTGGGCGTTGACCGAAAAGCGTACTTACCAGAATCAGGAATACCAAGACCAGTTGGATGCCGCTACCATTTACAGCATCCTCGAACAGGAAATCCTGCCGTTGTACTATGCACGCAACAAGAAGGGATATTCCGAAGGCTGGATCAGAACCATCAAGAACTCCATCGCGCAGATTGCGCCTCACTACACAATGAAGCGTCAGTTGGACGATTACTATAGCAAGTTCTACACCAAGGAAGCAAAACGCTTCAAGGCATTGGCTGCCAACAACTATGCCAAAGCCAAGGAACTCGCAGCATGGAAGGAAGAAGTTGTGGCCAAGTGGGACAGCATCGAAGTCGTATCCTGCGAAAAGACGGAAGAACTGGTGAAAGGCTCTCTCGAAAGCGGTAAGGAGTACACCATTACCTACGTTATCGACGAGAAGGGTCTGGACGATGCTATCGGTCTGGAACTGGTTACTACTTATACAGCTCAGGACGGCAAACAACACGTTTACTCCGCAGCACCGTTTGAAGTAGTGAAGAAAGAGGGCGACCTCTATACGTTCCAGGCAACACATAAGCTGGAGAATGCAGGCAGCTTCAAGGTAGCTTACCGTATGTTCCCGAAGAACGCAGAACTGCCTCACCGTCAGGACTTCTGCTATGTTCGCTGGTTCATCTAAGATAAGATAACAAAACAGATGATGCGTTGGTATGAAACGCATCATCCGTTTGATACAGACAGACCATCCGTTTACCCGAAACGGATGGTCTGCTTTTTTTATAGGGTATTGTTATATGGGCAAACGGTGATGAATACGTGTGCCGGTCCGTTTATTTTCCTACCTCTTGAAAGAGTGTGATGCTCAGGAATACCCCGATAACGATGCACATCAGAATCAGGAACCAGTTCATGAGGCGTGCGCTCAGTTTCGTTTCCTTGTGCAGGTTTTGGGCTATGTAATTCTTGAAGAACAGGTAAATGGCAGGTACGGTGGCGCTTGCCAGCAGCAGGTCTTCGGGAATCTTGTATACATACACTTTGGAGAAAGCGATGAGCGCCCAGTGGCAGAGGAAGAGGATAACGAGCAGATTGACTTTGCGCGAGAATGCCAACAGCAGTCCGATGGTAAATGCAGCTACCGAGCAGGGCATTACTGTGGTCGTCATCATCGGGAACTCCATGCCGCGCGCCCACGAAAGGAGCGGGTATAGGAAAGGCATCGCATAGAGCACTCCTGCCAGCATATGGTACTTGGGGTTACGCTCGAACGGAGTGTAACCGGTAAATAAATCCCACAGCCAAATCAATGCAACGGTTCCCCAGAATGCGGAGAGAACGTAGTGATAGTTGCGCGTGTCGCAGTACATTGCGTAGTACACCAGCGCTATCCAGCCGTTGAGGAATACCATATATATTTTCATGGAGCGTTTTGTCCAGACGGTGGGACGGCGGTATAGCAATGCAGTCAGCAGGATGCCCGCTGCGGTAATGAGAATCTGCGCCCACCAGGTGCTTTCATTATACTGTGCGATGGTGTTCCAAAATGTTTCCATATAAGTCAGCTTTTGTTTCCGGGAGATATGATGAACATTCGCTCTGCCCGTTTTCTTTTGTCCGAAAATGTGTACAAAGGGTATCGGTTTCCGATGAGATATGAAATTCTTTTCCCTATTTTGCCTTTCTTTCTTCTAAAGAAAAAACGATTTCTTTGTTATGCCGGTGTAGGAAACTCATGCTTTTTATGTACTTTTGTACTCCTTTTTGAAAATTAGGTAAAAATCAGATATTAGTTAGTGGAAAGTTTGATGGACAAAACAATGGTCGAGCAAGAGATTATCTTGCGCAGGAAGCTTGATTTATTGCTTCGTACAGGGAAAATATTAGTGGAGAGTGCTGCCGATACCAATCGCATTGTACGCAATATGAATCGTGTGGCGGCTTATTTGGGATTACCTGAGGAGAATCTTCACATCGACGTGACTTATACAATGCTGGTGGTAAACCTGAGTGACGAATCGCACTCTTATTCCAAATTTCAGAAGTGCGAGAAACATGGTATCAACATGACGGCCATATCCGAAATCAGCAAGCTGTCCTGGCGTGCCATTGAGGAAGACTATTCGCTCGACCGCTACGAGGAAGAGCTGGAGAAGATAAAAAGCAAGAGCGGAACTATACTCCCTATCTCGTTGCCATCGGTGCGGGTTTTGCCTGCGGCGGTTTCTGCAAGCTGTTCGGTAGCGACTGGGTTGCATTTCTGTTTGCCTCCATCGCCGCTTTTGCAGGTTTCCGTGTCCGTGCGCGCTGCATAGAGTTCGGTATCAATCTGTATATGAGCATCACCATTGCGGCGCTGGTGTCCACATGTCTGGCTTATATCACCACCTTTACAGGGCTTTCGGGCACGCCTTACCATCCGCTGCTGGCGTGCGCGCTGTTCATTGTGCCGGGAGTTCCCATCATAAACTTTGTGGACGACATGATTGACAACTACATACAGGTGGGCATCGTGCGTGCCGTCAATACGGTGCTCATGGTGTGTGCCATGGCGTTCGGCATTGTGATGGCCATGCGCCTGCTGGCTATGGAAGATGTGGTGATTGACAAGAAGTTCAGCGAACTGAGCATGGTTCCGCACGATCCTTATTATATATACGCCATTGCGGCGGCCATATCCGCGATGGGCTTCTCCATGATATTCAATATCCAGCGCCGTCTGCTGTGGGTGGTTGCGGTAGGGGGAATCCTTGCCGTGTGTACGCGTAATTTCGTCAACTTCGAGTTGGGGCTCGGTCCGGTCATCGGTTCTTTCATGGGAGCCATGGTGGTGAGTCTGGTGGCGGTGAAGGCAGTCCACTGGTTTCATGTGCCTAATCACGTGCTTACCATTCCTTCCGTCATTCCGATGATTCCGGGAGTGTTGATGTACCGTGCGCTGGTGGCCCTCATCAATATGCACGGAGTGGTGGGCGAGGTCACGGTGGCTGTGTCCAACGGTATCAACGCTTCGTTGATTATCCTTTGCATTGCGCTGGGGGTAGCCGTTCCCAACATCTTTGCCCGCCGTTATATAGCCAAAGACCGTCAGCGCTTCCTGAAAGAGGAGTTGCAGAAGCGCAGGGAGAGGGGAAAGTTCCTTGAGTGGTAAGCGCGGTATTATCCGGAATAGAAAAGGGTTGCATCTCACACGCAGACGGTGATGCAACCCTTTTTCCGTTTATCCGTTTTTGTGTTGGGGAGGTGTCCGGCAGAAGAAAGGCGGTGTATATTGTTTAAAAGCCGAGTCCGGCAACGAAGTACGCCCTTTCCGAGCATGGGTTCCAGGTAACTTTGGCAAAGAGCGGCAGGGAGAACGAGCGGGTTATCCTGATTTCTTTCGATGCTTCCAGACTGACATCGCACACGGCGAATCCGCCGGCTTCGTAGAAGTCCGTTTCCCACGGGGTGGCGCCTACTTCGGCTGTCCAGTCCAGACCGCCCAGTTTGAAAGGAGCGGCTACGGAGATGTAGGACGAATACGCCCGCTTTCCATTCTCCTTTACACCGTCGGCTCCGGCAAAGTTCGTGTACCAGTTTACCGCCACCGGACCGAAGTCATACCCCAACCGGGCTTCGTACAAATGGGCGGTGTTATGCGCACCGTAGTGAAAGTATCCGGTTCCGGTGTTGTACCAGTAATCGGTAATGGATACGTTGAAACCGCCGGCAGAGTAGCCCAGCGTGAGGTCGAATTCTTTGGCGTCGTAGCCGTCGGCATCGGTCTTGCTGAAGCCTGTCGACCCCCATGCTTCCAGTGAGAAACCTTTATAGGCAACCGACGCGGCGGGCTGAAGGCTTACGCCGCCCAAATCCTGTCCGCGCCATACATAGCCGCTTACGAGGTCTACGCCTACCGATGCTTTCACTTTGTCTTGCGCTTTTGCCGTGAAAGGCATCCAAACCGATAATAACGCTATAATTCCTAAATGTATGTTTCTTGTTTTCATAATTCTCCGTCCCATCCGGTTGCGGGTGGGTGTCATGGCTTCGTACGACATCTGTCCGAATCTTCAGGTTCTGTCTTTATTGCAGTATCTCTTGCAGTTTCACGGGTTCGTTGGTGGTGATGAAGTCCACACCCTGGCCTATCAGCCACTTCATGTCCTTAGGGTCGTTCACGGTCCAGGCATTTACTTTCATGCCTAAATCGTGCGACTCCTTAATCCATTCGGGATGCTTCTTGAATACACTGAAGTGGTAGTCGGGTCCGGCACAGCCCCATGCTTTCAGCTCTTTGGGAGAGAGGTCTCCTTCCAGGTAATATACCGGAGTACCTTTGGGGGCGAGACGTATGAATTCTTTTGGTTGCGTGGCGTGAGAAAGTGATGTATTCCGTGCGGTCGTCCAGTCCCATGTCCTTCACCATCTTCACGATGGCTTCTATGGCGCGCGTCTCCTGTTCGGGAGTCTTGTGGCTTTCAGTTCGAGGATGAGGCGCGTTTTCAGTGACCGGGCTTTTTCCAGATACTGTTGCAGGGTGGGGAGCTGCTCTCCGTTGTCCAATGTTACGCCGGTACACTGCTGCGCGGTGGACTTCTGCATGTTCACGCCCTTGAAAGTGCTGTCATGGTTCACTACCAGCTGGTTGTCGGCGGTGAGCCATACATCGAACTCGGAGCCGTAGCAACCGATGGAGTCGGCTTTCACCAGTGCGGCAATGGAGTTCTGTGCCGAACCGTTGGTTTTCCAGAAGCCACGGTGGGCGATAACTTGGGTGGACTGTGCCTGTATGCAGCCGCATGTGGCAAACAATAAGGCGGAAGTGATGATAAGGCTTTTCAGTTTCATTGCTTTCAGAATTGATTAATATCTCTTCAAAGATAGTGCAAGCCATGCGAATATGAAACAGAAAGCGTATTAAATTTTGATTGCATTGGCGGTATGTCTGTTTTCCGGTAACCGGACGTTGCATCGCCGTCCGCAACGGAGTTGTAATAGATGCGCTTCATTTTGCTCTTAAAACATTTCCTTTGTTGTCTTTTTGTCAAGTAAATATATTTTCTGTATTCTTTTGATAAATAAACAAGGGAAAGGTAAACTTTATGTTCCGGAGAATTTATATATTTGCAGCCCGGTACTTGGCATTAGACTTTTCAAAACAATGAGGCATCGTAAACTGTTAATAATTATCGGGGCAATCCCTGTCGTCAATCCTCAACATCCCTATGTGCCGGAGATACGGAATGTGTCGCGGCGGTGTGGGGAGCAAACAATAAATATAGTATGGAACAACTGAAGCATGAATGTGGCGTCGCCATGATACGCCTGCTGAAACCGCTGGAGTATTACGAAGAAAAGTACGGTACATGGATGTACGGGCTGAACAAGCTCTATCTTCTCATGGAGAAACAGCACAACCGGGGGCAGGAAGGCGCCGGACTGGCTTGTGTGAAACTGGAAGCGAACCCCGGCGAGGAATATATGTTTCGCGAACGGGCGCTCGGTTCGGGAGCCATCACCGAGATATTCGGCACGGTGCAAAGCAACTTTAAAGACCTTACGAAAGAACAACTGCACGACGCCGGCTATGCCAAGCGCGTGCTCCCCTTTGCGGGAGAGGTGTATATGGGCATCTGCGTTACTCCACCACGGGGAAGTCGGGCCTCTCGTACGTGCATCCGTTTCTCAGGCGGAACAAGCTGGCGTGCCAAGAACCTTGCCCTGTGCGGCAACTTCAACCTGACGAACGTGGATGAAATCTTCGCACGCATCACCGCCATCGGCCAGCACCCGCGCAAGTATGCCGATACGTATATCATGCTGGAGCAGGTGGGCCACCGGCTCGACCGCGAGGTGGAGCGCCTCTTCAACCTTGCCGAAGCCGAAGGGCTGACGGGCATGGACATCACGCATTACATCGAAGACCATATCGACCTCGGCCAACGTCCTGCGCACCTCGAGCAAGGAGTGGGACGGGGGCTATGTGATGTGCGGACTTACCGGAAGCGGCGAGACATTCGCCGTCCGCGACCCGTGGGGCATCCGCCCTGCATTCTGGTATCAGGACGATGAGATAGCGGTGCTTGCCAGCGAGCGTCCCGTCATCCAGACCGCGCTCAACGTCTCGGCCGACCGCATCAGGGAGCTGCAACCGGGACAGGCTTTGCTAATCAACAAAGCCGGCAAGCTCCGCACGGTGCAAATCAACAAGCCGCGCGAGGTGAAGCCTTGCTCCTTCGAGCGTATCTATTTCAGTCGCGGCAGTGACATGGACATCTACAAGGAACGTAAACTGTTGGGTGAGAAACTGGTGCCCAACATCCTGAAAGCCATCGACAAGGATATAGACCACACCGTCTTTTCCTTTATACCGAATACTGCGGAAGTGGCTTTCTATGGAATGTTGCAGGGACTGGACGATTATCTCAACGAGGAGAAGGTGCGGCAGATTGCCGCTTTGGGACACAACCCCAGCCACGATGAGCTGGAGCGTATCCTGTCCCGCCGCATACGGAGCGAGAAGGTGGCCATTAAGGACATTAAGCTGCGTACTTTCATTGCCGAGGGCAACAGTCGCAACGACCTTGCCGCCCATGTGTACGACATCACTTACGGCAGCCTCGTGCCCGGCACGGACAATCTGGTTATCATAGACGACAGCATTGTGCGCGGCACTACCCTGAAGCAGAGCATCATCGGCATCCTCGACCGCCTCGGTCCGAAGAAGATAGTGATTGTAAGCTCCTCGCCGCAGGTGCGCTATCCCGACTATTACGGCATCGACATGGCGAAGATGGGCGAGTTCATAGCTTTCAAGGCTGCCATCGAGTTGCTGAAAGAGCGCGAGATGCGCGATGTTATCGAGTCCGCCTACCGCAAGTCCAAAGAACAGGTGAGTCTGCCCAAAGAACAGATGGTGAACTACGTAAAGGAGATATACGCTCCCTTTACCGACGAGGAGATTTCCGCCAAAATGGTGGAACTGCTCACCCCGAAAGGTACGAAAGCCCAAGTGCAGATTGTATATCAGCCTCTTGAAGGCCTGCATGAAGCCTGTCCGCGGCACCGGGGCGACTGGTACTTCAGCGGTGATTATCCCACGCCGGGCGGTGTGAAGTTGCTGAACGTGGCATTTATTAATTACATAGAACAAGTATATCAATTCTGAATATGAGAAATGTGACTCTTATCCTTGACGACGGGAGCCGTTTTCACGGCAAGTCGTTCGGTTATGAAAAGCCGGTAGCGGGAGAAGTGGTGTTCAACACTGCCATGTCGGGTTATCCCGAAAGCCTGACCGACCCTTCGTATGCCGGACAGTTGATGACGCTTACATATCCCTTGGCGGGCAATTACGGTGTGCCGCCTTTTACCTTCGCCCCCGACGGGCTGCCTGTATTTATGGAGAGCGAACGCATCCACGCCGAAGCCCTTATCGTAAGCGATTATTCCGGTAACTACAGTCATTGGAATGCCGTGGAAAGCCTCGGCAACTGGCTGAAACGCGAACAAGTGCCGGGCATTACGGGCATCGATACCCGCGAGTTGACGAAGGTGCTGCGCGAGCACGGGGTGATGATGGGCAAGATTGTCTTTGACGACGATCCCGATAATGTGCCCCAAGCTGCTTATGCGGGTGTAAACTACGTGGATAAGGTGAGTTGCAGGGAAGTTATCCGCTACAACACGGGCGAGGGCAGAAAGAAAGTGCTCCTTGTGGACTGCGGCGTCAAGGCCAACATCATCCGTTGCCTCTTGAAACGGGATGTGGAAGTAATCCGCGTTCCCTGGGATTACGACTTCAACGGACTGGAGTTCGACGGGCTGTTCATCTCCAACGGTCCCGGCGACCCCGATACCTGCGATGCCGCCGTCCGGAACATCCGCCAGGCGATGCAGAACGAGAAGCTGCCTATCTTCGGCATCTGCATGGGTAATCAGCTACTCTCCAAAGCCGGCGGAGCCGAAATATACAAATTGAAATACGGACACCGCAGCCACAACCAGCCCGTACGCATGGTGGGTACGGAGCGTTGTTTCATCACTTCGCAGAACCACGGCTATGCGGTGGACAGCAACACGCTGGGCGCAGACTGGGAACCGCTCTTCGTCAATATGAACGACGGCTCCAACGAAGGCATCCGCCATAAGCGCAATCCGTGGTTCTCCGCACAGTTTCATCCCGAAGCGGCCAGCGGACCGACGGATACGGAATTTCTGTTCGATGAGTTCGTGAAACTGCTATAACCGTTTTATCGGTATCGAAAAAGCTTCGGATACGTGTGAAAACAAATTATTGGTACAATCAAATCAAGACAAATGAAAGAGAACAATATAAAGAAAGTCCTGCTGCTGGGGTCCGGTGCACTGAAAATAGGTGAGGCGGGAGAGTTTGACTACTCCGGTTCGCAGGCGCTCAAGGCATTGAAGGAAGAAGGTATCCACACCGTCCTCATCAATCCGAACATTGCCACGGTGCAGACCTCGGAAGGTGTTGCCGACCGGATTTACTTCCTGCCTGTAACCCCTTACTTCGTGGAGAAGGTTATCGAAAAGGAACGTCCCGACGGCATCATGCTCGCCTTTGGCGGACAAACGGCTTTGAACTGTGGTGTGGAGCTTTACAAGGAAGGTGTTTTCGGAAAATACGGCGTCGAGGTGCTCGGTACGCCCGTACAGGCGATTATAGATACGGAAGACCGTGAGATATTCGTACAGAAGCTGAACGAAATCAATGTAAAGACCATCCGGAGCGAGGCTGTGGAGAATGCTGCGGATGCCCGCCGTGCCGCTGCGGAACTGGGCTATCCGGTTATCGTCCGTGCCGCCTATGCGCTCGGCGGGTTAGGGTCGGGCTTCTGCGACAATGAAGACGAGCTGAACGTACTGGTGGAAAAGGCTTTCTCTTTCTCTCCGCAAGTGCTGGTGGAGAAATCCTTGCGCGGTTGGAAAGAGGTGGAGTACGAAGTGGTACGCGACCGTTTCGACAACTGCATCACGGTGTGCAACATGGAGAACTTCGACCCGCTGGGCATCCACACCGGAGAGTCTATCGTGATTGCTCCGTCGCAGACACTGAGCAATACGGATTATCATAAACTGCGCGAACTGGCTATCCGCATCATCCGCCACATCGGCATTGTGGGCGAGTGCAACGTACAGTATGCCTACGACCCCGAAAGCGAGGACTACCGCGTTATCGAGGTAAACGCCCGCTTGAGCCGTTCGTCCGCACTTGCCTCTAAGGCAACGGGTTATCCGCTGGCATTCGTTGCCGCCAAATTAGGATTGGGCTACGGCCTTTTCGAATTGAAGAACTCCGTAACCAAGACCACCGGCGCATTCTTCGAGCCGGCACTGGACTATGTGGTCTGCAAGATTCCCCGTTGGGATTTGGGCAAGTTTCATGGCGTAGATAAGGAATTGGGTTCGAGCATGAAGTCCGTGGGCGAGGTCATGGCTATCGGACGTACTTTTGAAGAAGCCATTCAGAAGGGGTTGCGCATGATAGGACAGGGGATGCACGGCTTCGTGGAGAACAGGGAGCTTGTTATCCCCGACATAGACAAGGCGCTGCGCGAGCCTACCGACAAGCGTATCTTCGTTATCTCCAAGGCCTTCCGTGCCGGATATACCGTAGACCAGGTGCACGCGCTGACAAAGATAGACCGCTGGTTCCTTGAAAAACTGATGAATATAATGGACACCAGCAGGGCGCTGCACGAATATTCGGAAAAGGTGCAGGATGAACCGGAAGCCGCACAGGTTGAAGGTACGTCGGAATCCGCACAAGGTGAAAGGATGCTTCACTCCCCTCCTGAATGACAAAGCCGCGCGGGAACTGTTGCACAGGGCCAAGATACAGGGTTTCTCCGATTTCCAGATAGCCCGTGCTTTCGGCCTGGAACGGTATATGGACGGTGAGGACGCCATCCTTGCCATACGTGCCCTGCGCAAGCATGCAGGCATTTTGCCCGTAGTGAAACAAATAGACACCCTTGCCGCCGAATATCCCGCCCGTACCAACTATCTGTACCTGACGTACAGCGGCATCGCCCACGACGTGCATTACCTGGGCGACCGTAAATCCATCGTCGTACTCGGTTCGGGTGCGTACCGCATCGGTTCCTCGGTGGAGTTCGACTGGTGCGGCGTGCAGGCGTTGAACACCATCCGCCAGGAAGGCTACCGCAGCGTCATGATCAACTACAACCCCGAAACCGTATCTACGGACTATGACATGTGCGACCGCCTTTATTTCGATGAGCTTACCTTCGAGCGCGTCATGGATATCCTCGAACTGGAGAATCCGCACGGCGTCATCGTATCCACCGGCGGCCAGATACCCAACAACCTCGCCTTGCGTCTCGATGCGCAGCGCGTGCCTATTCTCGGTACGAGCGCCAGGAGCATCGACAACGCCGAAGACCGCGACAAGTTCTCCGCCATGCTGGACCGCATCGGCGTAGACCAGCCCGAATGGCGTGCGCTTACCTCGCTGGAAGACATCAACGCCTTTGTCGATAAGGTAGGCTTCCCGGTGCTGGTTCGTCCCAGCTACGTGCTTTCGGGCGCGGCAATGAATGTCTGCTCTAACCGGGAAGAGCTGGAACGCTTCCTGCAACTGGCGGCAAACGTCTCGAAGAAACATCCGGTGGTGGTGAGCCAGTTCATAGAGCATGCCAAGGAAGTGGAAATGGATGCCGTGGCGCAGAACGGGGAAATCGTTGCCTACGCCATCAGCGAACACATCGAGTTTGCAGGTGTGCACTCCGGCGATGCCACTATCCAGTTCCCGCCGCAGAAACTGTATGTGGAGACGGTGCGCCGCATCAAGCGCATCAGCCGCGAGATAGCCCGCGAACTGAACATCTCCGGCCCGTTCAATATCCAGTATCTCGCCAAGGACAACGACATCAAGGTAATCGAATGTAATCTGCGTGCGTCGCGTTCATTCCCCTTTGTAAGCAAGGTGCTCAAGATAAACTTTATCGAACTGGCTACGAAAGTGATGCTTGGCATCCCCGTACAGAAGCCGGACAAGAACCTGTTCGACCTCGATTATGTAGGAATCAAGGCCTCTCAGTTCTCCTTCAACCGCCTGCAAAAGGCAGACCCCGTATTGGGCGTGGATATGGCGTCTACGGGCGAGGTGGGGTGTATAGGCAGCGATACTTCCTGCGCTATTCTTAAAGCGATGCTTTCGGTGGGTTACCGTATTCCGCAGAAGAATATCCTGCTCTCCACCGGTACGCCGAAGCAGAAGGTAGACATGCTTTCCGCAGCCCGCATGCTTCAAAAGAAAGGGTATAAACTGTTTGCTACCGGCGGTTCGAGCAAGTTCCTTACCGAGAACGGGGTGGAGAATACCCGTGTCTACTGGCCGAGCGAGCCCGACATGCACCCGCAGGCGCTCGAAATGCTGCACAGAAAAGAGATAGATATGGTGGTGAACATTCCGAAGAACCTCACTGCGGGCGAGTTGGACAACGGTTACAGAATACGCCGCGCCGCTATCGACCTCAATATTCCGCTGATAACGAATGCACGTCTGGCAAGTGCGTTTATCAATGCCTTCTGCACCATGACACCGGACGATTTGGCTATCAGGGCCTGGGACGAATATAAGTAAAAGTGCTTGGGCAACCGTTCCGAACTCCGGCCTGGAGCATCCGGTTTGCCGGTGTTTTTCTACGGTATCTCTGCGATATAAAGCAGAGATACCGTAGGTAAAACCCGGTTATAGAGTATTGTTTTCTTCGTCCCGTAACTGCGGGCTGTACAGCCCGCATATGGAAACCGCAGAGCCCGCAATTGCCCCCCGTGCGGCCCGCAACTGCTAAAACGTGGTTTTCCTATAGGCATTCCGTAGTTTTATCGATGGCTTTTCGATATTAATCAATGGATAAAGTATGAAAAAAGCATGGCGGATAAAGAGAGCGTTTCCCCGGTTTTTTTCTTTTTAGGCACGGAATTACACGGAATTCACGGAAAAAGGATAAAATAAATCCGTATCTATCCGTGTAATTCCGTGTTTAAAAGGAAATTATCAAGTATATTTTGACAAAACCTCTTGTCATAACAATGGTCGTCACCGCTCAATGTCCCATAAACAAAGGGATAGAAAGCGAAAGTGACGAGTGATGAGAAAAAACGTGTTTTTCCTAATGCTCCAACACGTTGTTTTAGTCAGAATGCAAAGAAGGGATAAATCAGATAGCTATTGGCATTTTTATCATACCCTTTGATGCCGATTCTGTCCCAATCATCGAGAAATCCCCAGACGATAATCCAACTGAGTTGTCGGTTGAATTCGGTACTGGTCTGGTATATACGTCTTTTACCAACTGACAGATTTCTTGCCGACCTGCCTGCTTTGCCCAATTGTGCGTTCAGCTTGTCCAGCGTTTCGGTTCCGTATTTGTAGTACTCCTCGAAAGCGACACTTGTACGGTTAAATGTCATCGGGTCTTTTCCACATATATTTTTCAGCATGTCACACCATTGTCCGATGCTTGGAATGAACCACGGGCTGCGTGAGTTGTTGGGGATATTGTCCTTTTGGCGATATTCTACGAGGATAGAGAAAGTTGTGTAGACAGTTGTGAAGTTCTCTTTGTCGGCTGTACAGGTAATCACCATTCCGATGGCTTGTTGGTACTCCGGAATTTTTCCGTCTGTCAGCAGGCCGTTCTCCGGGATATGGCAGGTGAGGATACCGTTTTTCATTCCGCGGATGGAGAATGCCGTGATTTGCTTTCCGGTTGTGTTGTCGTCGCTTTTTACGTAGATGGCAATCCGGGTCAGGGTATGGTGGAAGCGTAACTTCACCGGGCTGTTGTCCGAAGCGGAAGTCTGGTTCATCAGCGGGACGGCGACTAAAAAAATGCGCTTTTTCGCAGAAAGGATGTCTGGGGGGGACGGTATAACGGGGCTTGCCGGTAGCAAAACAGGGAAAATGCTTCTGATAAAACATTTTCCCTGTCGAGTATAAGGAGTGTCGCTTGGGAGGCGAATAAATAATTTTACATTTTGTTGGTAGGGTGCAAGAGTATCCGTTATTTTATTCTTTGTCGGTCTCCTTATATATTTTCTAATTGTCCGTAATCTGCATTTTAGTAATATATGTACGTTTTCATTTCAGCAGCGTTCCCGTTGCCTTTAAATAAG